>VAPL010436341.1_pt1 | contig 19539 bp, 17 predicted proteins | sample 3395061 | NCBI WGS metagenome assembly VAPL01 (sample SAMN08290444, study PRJNA428436) | hydrothermal vent metagenome | isolation source: Deep-sea hydrothermal vent chimney 2 | place: Pacific Ocean: Juan De Fuca Ridge | depth 2182 m m | reverse complement strand
CAAAAACTAATCCTGCTGCCACGAGCACTGAGACAGACTCGGACTTCATCACAGCACCGAGTGATCAGCGCTACTATGCGACCGCCGAGGACGAGTTTTTCCTCGAAGGTACTGCACCGAGTGGTACTACCTTCGTCAAGGTCAACAACTATCAACTAAAAAAATTCACCACTGGGACAAAAACTTGGAGCTACAAGGCCTCAGCAAATATTGGTACGCTACAAACAGGTGAAAATGAATATATCGTCACGACAAACACTGGCGAGCTAGACCGAGTGACGATTTTTTATTCACAATCTGAATCAGCACGCAAAGCGTGGCTGACAAAAAAACTAACTCCTGTTGTCACGGCAAACAACACAACAGTGGCAACAAAAGAAAAAACCAAAACCAGTCCAACGATAGAGCAGACTCGTCTCCGTCGCAACTCAAACGGAGATGCCCTAGTGCTAAAGCTGCTCGTACCAGCTGACAATAGTAAATTCGTCGCAGTGGCAGAAGCCGTAAAAACACAATGGCACGAACGCGGAGTCAATCTAATCATTGAGGCGCTACCCAATAATGAATTCCTCGACCGACTGACAAAACGTGATTATGACATTGTACTATTTGGTCAAAATCTCGGTTACAACCTTGATACTTATCCATTTTGGCATAGTAGCGAAGCGCGAAAAGGCGGCAGCAATCTTAGTAATATCAAAAGCTCTGGGATCAATGCCTGGCTAGAACAAGCCCGTAGCACTTTTGATTCTGCTGAGCGTCGTAAGCGTCTTAGTAGCTTGCGCTCTATCATCGCCAAGGAAGTACCTGCGATTTTCCTCTATACACCAGTCTATACTTTTGCTGCTGATAAAAAAATCAAAAACTTTAACCTCGGTCGAATCGCACTAAGACGCGATCGACTCGCTGGCCTATCGACTTGGTACTTCCGTGAAGAACGAGCGCTACGTGGCGAAGTCGGCACTTGGGATTTTATAAAGTGGTTCTTTAGTGGACAACTGTGGTAAAAGTCCTCGCACTCGATTACGGTACAGTACGTATCGGTATCGCGATCGCTAATACCGCTATCGGTATCGCACATGTTCGCGATTTTTTAGGAAATAATAATGAGTTTTGGAACAACTTGGACAAACTCTGTACTACTGAAAAAATCGAACAAATCCTAGTAGGACAACCACGCACACTTGCAGGCGACTTTTCTGCGCAGACCAAACAGGTCGCGACTTTTGTAAATAAACTAAAAACCAAACTCACCCTACCGGTAGGACAAATAGACGAACGTCTCAGTACTATCTCGGCAGCCAATAATTTGACCGAAGCGGGCATAAAAACTAAAGATCAAAAAAACCTCATTGATTCCGAAGCCGCACGGATTTTTTTACAAGCGTGGCTGGACAAAACAGTCTAGCTATCTCCTATTTTTGGACGATATTGTAGAGCCTCAGCGACATGATTGACGGAGATTTCCGCTTCACCAGCTAGATCAGCGATGGTGCGTGCGAGTTTGAGCACACGATAATACGCTCGTGCTGAAAGTTGGAAATGTGTAACTGCCCGCCGCAATACATCTTCGGTTTCTTTATCTACCAGACAGTACTGCTTTACCTGCTCACTACTCATCTCAGCATTGGCAGTGATCTTTAGTTTGGAGAAACGAGACTTTTGGAGATCACGGGCAGACTGGATACGGGTTCGCAGCGTAGCGGAATTTTCTGTCGCACTATTGGGCGCAGTTAATTTTTCAAATTTAATACGCGGAACTTCGACGTGCATATCAATACGATCGAGGAGTGGCCCAGAGAGCTTCTTTTGATAGCGCACCACTTCGTTGGACGAACACTTACACGCTCGCTCTGAATCAGTCGCATAGCCACACGGGCAGGGATTCATCGCTGCTATGAGCGAAAAACGTGCGGGAAACACCAACGTACCACTTGCTCGACTGATCGTGATGACACCATCTTCGAGCGGCTGGCGTAGGACTTCCAGTACCTGACTTGGGAACTCTGCCAACTCATCGAGAAACAAGATACCCTTGTGTGCGAGACTGATCTCACCTGGACCCGGACGCGTACCACCACCCACGATCGCCACACCCGAAGCAGTGTGATGCACACTACGAAAAGGTCGTGTCGTGATGAGTGGTTCGGTACTGGGTAGCAGCCCCGCTACAGAATAAATCTTCGTCACTTCGAGCATCTCCGGCAAAGTCATACGCGGCAGGATCGTCCGAAAGGCTCGTGCTAGCATCGTCTTACCGCTACCTGGTGGTCCTGAAAGTAGTAGATTGTGTCCACCCGCCGCAGCGACTGTCAAAGCACGTTTGGCGTGCTCTTGTCCACGAATATGTGCGAGATCGATATCATAGTGCTCCTCGACAGAGAGCTGATCAGCAGCAATATGTGGTACTGGTTCGATGAGTTTTTCTCGACGGTTGTGTCGGAGGAAATCCTTCAAACTCTCAACCGGATAGACAGAGATACCTTCTATAATACTAGCTTCCTTAGCGTTCTCCGCAGGTACAAAGAAATGCTGAAAACCTTTCGCCTTGGCAGCGAGGACGATCGGGAGAATCCCAGCTACTGGACGCGTCGCACCATTGAGCGCCAGCTCACCGATGATAAGGAATTTCCCCGTACCGTGTAGTTTCAACTGATCTGATGCAAGCAAAATCCCAACCGCAATCGGTAGATCGTAGCTTGGTCCAGCTTTTTTGAGGTCAGCAGGAGCGAGATTGACTGTAATACGTTGTCCATGGAACTCGCAGTCAGAATTTTTGATCGCACTCCGTACGCGCTCACGTGATTCTTGGACAGCAGCGTCACCCAAGCCGACGATCGTAAAGTTGGGCATACCCCGTGCTAGATCGACTTCGACTTCGATGATTTCACAGTCGAGTCCAACTGTGGCAGCGGAATAAACTTTGGCTAACATTGTTCAAGATCTTACAACACCTTGTGCTACTTTACAGTAAATACCTGCTCGGTAGTCAGATCAACTGTGTTTTCCAGTACTACAATACCCTCACGCCGTACTACTTTCGTCAGTTTAGATGGATGAGTACCTGCTTGGTGTTCTGCTACTAGAGAATAATTAGTTGGGAATTTTTGGGGGAGCTGATACTCCAGTGTGACTGTCCGACTCGCTCCAGGCTGTACTGTCAGACTAAATATGAAATACGTACGTCCAGTCGCAGCATCGGTGTGAGTCTCGATCCGATCACCTGGGATACCTTTGACCGTGAGTAGTTCACTACCCGCTGGGACAAATATTTTGACCAAGTCGACATTACGCCCACGCCCGAGGATATCACGCAGCTCCTCTGGATATGGTAGACCGTAGCGATTGGCGAGGAGCTGAATCCTTGCCTCCTCGGTAGCACTCCAAGCATGTGTCCGAGTGAGAGTGAGTGTGTCGACAGCCGTATCACTTGTAGCAATATTCGTCTCATGAGTGAGCGTATTACTTGTATAACGATCAGATTTGTTGCCTGAGATACTAGTATCAACAACGAAGAGATAATCACCAGTAGTCTCGACGAGAGCACCTGTCATACCAGTCGCGTCCGCAATCTGAGCAAACTCTGGACGTGCTGACCAGATTTGAATATCTTTCGATGCAATCGCAGTCGTGAGTAGCTCGATCAAGTCAGTCGCTGTTAGATCTTGAAGTTTGGGTACGAGGGCTGTCCAGACTTCATTCAAGATTTGCTTGGGAGCAGCCGCACCATCGACCTTGGCTTCAATCGCTAGCGAAAGCACTAGATTCAAATCCTCAGCCGGTATCGGTGCATCGAAGCGCTCTAAGCGCATCTCACCACCTGTGAGCGCCACTAGACGCGTCAGGAGGTCACTAGTGACCGCCAGCACACCATCGACTGTACCACCCCCACCCTGCTCGTACAGATACGCTGCTGCTGCTGCACTTGTTGGGAAGTCGGGGTGATAGTTGGCATCACGCAATCCCCACTGATTGGTAATGAACCCAAAACCCTCTGGTGGTGGTAGAGGGTTTTTGATCTGACCATCGAGCTCATAGACATTACGAATTTTGAATTCAGTTATAAAACCGTCATTGACGGTCAACTCACCGATATTGCCGATGAAACCACCCGTCGCACGGATTTCGTCGGAATTTTGGAAAAGCAAAAGATAGCGACGCGGCACATCATCTCCTAGTAGCATCGGTAAATAAGGCAAGCTCTTTACAAATGGCTGGATAGTCGCAAGCAGGAAGTTGAGCTGAGTACGAGCAGTAGCGACCTTCGTCTGTAGCTCAGCAGGTAATGCCTCAATCTCTACTAATTCAAGTGTTTTGGTCGCAGATTCCAACTCTGCGATACCAGTAGTGATCCGAGTAAGCGTACGAGCTAGTTCGGCTGTGGCTGACTGGACCCGCTCACCACGACTGACGGCCTGCTGACGAATCCCCCAAGTCGAAGCAATCGTCGCCAACTCATCAGCAGCAGTAGAAAAACGCGTACCAGCAGTAGCAATCAACCGACCAGCTGTCACAAGTCGACTCCCTGCCTGCATGCTTTCAGGTTTGGTAGCGAGCACTGCTCCCGCACCACCGAGTGTCAGGAGTGTATCTTCCGCAGTACGAAATGCCTCAGCCGCTGAGGTAAACTGACCACCAGCAGTAGTAAAATCACCAGCCGCAAAGCTCTTACCCGCAGCCATTAAGTCAAATAAACCAGTAAAGGCTGTATCAACCGTACGCTCAACCGTGAGCTTACCCGAACCAAACACACCAAAGAAATTTAGCAAAAGCACCAAAACTAATACGCCCGCACCGAGCCGTACTCTGTTAAACCAGCTATGTGACCTTGGTGTAGCAGTGACGAAGATACCGTCTGTTTTGACTTGCTGAGATTTAAATTCAAAATCCTGCCGCGCAGTTTTATGAGTTCGTGAAATTTTTAATAAGTTGTGATGCGCTCGACGCGGACGCTGAACCAGTAATGGCTCGCCACCACGCCGCGACAGGTCGTTCATCTTGCGTTGTCTATTCATTGACCAAGGAAAAAAGTAAAGGTAAGACCATCTACTGTCGCTTGCTTGCCTGCAAGTAAATAATAAAATGGCTTGAGTAGGCGCAATGTACGAGAATCATTTTGATTTATCTCTCCGGTCGCTGAGCGCAACTGACGATAAAAAATCTCCTCTGTCGGCAAATCAGCCGCAGCAATCACACTAGATAATGCTGAAATATTTTGACTGACTTGTTGATCGATTAGCTCTTCCAAAAGATTTTGCTCTGTCGCCGCCAACAGTAACCCATCTAGCAGAGCATAGTGCAGCTCGGTCTGCTGCCCACGAAAGATCAAACTAGTGACCTCTACACCATTGTATTCGGCAGTAGTACGAGTGGTTAGATTTGGTGCGGCGACTAGCTGCCGACCCGTTGTACCATCTGGCAAGATCACACCCTGAGTACGTGTAGCCAGCTTGCCAGCTGACAACGCCTCGACAAAAGATGGCAGCCTCTCACCTAAATGAGAATTATTTAAAATAAAAAATCGTGCACCAGTATCGGTCTGACCAGCCAGCACCTCACCACCCAATAGTGGTGCGACCGTATCGGCAAAACTAGCCGATTGTCCCAGCCATACCTGACTCAAAGTATCGAGATAGCCCACTGTCAGCAAAGCAAAGGCAGAATTAATTTGCTTACTCGCCACAAGGAAATTTGCCAGCTGACCTGCCAAATCACGACTAGCATAAAAAGTCTGAGTAGTAGCTGGCAAGAGTCTAAGTAAATCAGACTCAAAGCGCGGCAAAGACTTGAAGAGTGGCTCACGCGCATAGGACGGTCTGAGAGCTAGATAAGTAGTCAGTGTGATACCTGTAGGCGTCGGTACCAACTCCACACCACCCGCCTGAAAAAGCTCTAGGAGTGGCGTAGTCAAAGCATTTTGAATACCACCAAGCCGAGCAGCAACTATCTGTCGAGCTGCTACTTCAGACAGGTAAGCAAAACCAACTGCACGAGGATTGAGTCGTTTGATCACCGTACTATAGCTCTCTGTGTCACTGATGCGCTGCTTTGAACCACGTGCTGCTGCGAGTACTTGCTGCAAAACATCACGATTGGAAGCCAGCAGGAGATCTGTCCCCAGTAGGGCAAAAACCTGCTCACCACTACGCGGATACGAATACACTGGTACACCAAAATAAGTCTGTGTAACAAGCTGTTCACCAGCTAACGCCTGCTCTTTCAAATATGTCAGAGCCACCGTCGGCTGTGAGACATCTAGCACTAGCAAATAGCTACTAGGATCAAAACTCTCACCAAGAAAGGCAATACCAACTCGCTGCTCTGACAGCGCCAAAAGCCCTGTCGGATCAGACAAACCTAGCTCGTCTAATGGTAATAATTCTGCCGGAGCAGCTGTGGCAAAAATCTGACGTAACATCTGCCAGTCAGCATTAGCTGTATCTGTCTGTAACTCTGCATAAAAAAACGTCCCCTCACTCGGCAAATAGGTCGCCAAAACTGGTGGTGTTGTGTACTTCGTATAAAAGAAAAAGCTAAGAAAGCCAAGAAACCCAACTGCCAAAAGTGTCAACAAAACGCCAAAAGCACGACGAAGTGTAAATTTGAAACGAGTTTTGGACTGATTTTTAATAGCCATCGGCAGGTTACTAGTTTGCCGTGAAAACAGCTTTCTTACAAGATTTTTGTCTTGTTTGAGCGACAAAAGTCCGCTAAATTTCATATCATGAAATCCACTGACCTTCGCAAAGCCTTTCTCGACTTCTTCGCCAGCAAAGGACACAAAGTAATCCCTAGCGAAAGTCTGCTACCAGAGAATGACCCAACTGTGCTTTTTACCACAGCTGGCATGCAACCACTCGTACCCTACCTGCTAGGCGAGACACACCCAGCTGGCAAAAGATTGGCTAACCTGCAGAAATGTGTCCGTACCGATGATATCGAGGAAGTCGGTGATACGACTCACCTGACTTTCTTTGAAATGCTTGGCTACTGGAGCTTGGGAGATTATTTCAAAACTGACTCGATTCAGTTCGATTTTGAATTCTTTACTGACATACTCGATATACCACTAGAAAAATTCGCTGTCTCGGTCTTCGCAGGTGACGACGACGCACCACGCGATGAAACTTCCGCTAGAACCTGGCAAAAACTCGGTATCGCACCCGAGCGTATAGCCTACCTACCCAAAAAGGAGAACTGGTGGGGTCCAGCAGGCGCCACAGGACCCTGTGGACCAGATACCGAGGTGTTTTACTGGACTGGTAGTGATCCTGCCCCAGCGAGCTTCATAGAGACTCACACCGATCCACACTGGGTCGAGCTCGGCAACTCGGTCTTTATGGAGTTTAGCAAGACTGCTGACGGCAAATTTGAACCCTTAAAGCAAAAAAATGTCGATACTGGTCTAGGTTTCGAAAGAATTCTGACTGTTTTGAGCGGTAAAGAAAGTGTTTATGAAACCGACCTCTTCACTGGCATCCTCGCCAAGATCCGTGAGCTAGCCACTGAATCTAATAAAACCAGTGAGTGTATCATCGCCGATCACCTCCGCGCTGCGACCTTCATCATCGGTGATCCTCGTGGTGTCACACCGAGCAATGTCGACCAAGGCTACGTCGTCCGCAAGCTCATCCGGCGGGCGATCCGCCACGCGCGCAAGCTCGGTGTCGATCTAGATCAGACTTTCACCACGCAAATAGCCGAAGTCGTCATCGCCGAGTACAGCGAGCAATATCCTGAGCTGAAAAAAAACTCCGAAAAAATCCTCACAGCACTGTCCAAAGAAGAGGAGCAGTTTAAAAAGACGTTAGTGAAAGGCGAAAAAGAACTCACTGAATTCCTCGACCAGGGCGGGCAAATCGATGGCACAAAAGCTTTTTATTTTTACGAGACTTATGGTTTCCCGCGTGAACTGACAGAAGAGTTCCTCACAGAACGTGGAACAAAACTAACTAATCCAGCTGCTTTCACAGCAGCTTTCGCAGCTCACCAAACACTCAGCCGTACTGCTAGTGCTGGTAAATTCAAAGGCGGACTCGCCGACAACTCGGCAGAAACTACCGCACTTCACACCGCCACCCATCTGCTCCACACTGCGCTACGCCAAATCCTTGGCGACGGAGTCGCCCAAAAAGGTAGCAATATCACTACTGAGCGCCTGCGCTTCGACTTCGCATATAACGAAAAACTCACTCCCGAACAAAAACAACAAGTCGAAGACCTCGTCAACGAACAGATCGATGCTGACCTGCCGGTCAAAATGGAAGAGCTAACTGTCGCAGAGGCCAAAGCTGCTGGTGCGATTGGGCTTTTTGAAAACAAGTACGATGACAAAGTAAAAGTCTACTCTATCGGAAATTTCAGCAAAGAAATTTGCGGCGGACCACATGTTGAACACACTGGACAGCTCGGGAAATTCCAAATCAAGAAAGAAGAAAGTAGTAGCGCTGGAGTCCGACGAATCAAAGCCGTACTTCTATCGTCCTGAGCTTGCCGGAGGATCTCCCTGCTATGCTAGACTAAGCTCACTTTTTAATCTTTTGATAATGACTGATTTAATACTCTTTGGCATGCAGGGCAGCGGCAAAGGTACACAAGGACAAATCCTCGCAGAAAAACTCAATGCCGAAATCTTTGAAATGGGTGGACAGCTCCGCCGTCTCGCCACAGAAGACAGCGACCTCGCCAAAAAAGTCAAAGCAATCATGGAAGCAGGCAACCTCGTACCAACTGAGGTCATCATGGAGATCGTCACAGCCTTCGTCAGTGCACTACCGAGCGACCAGACTGTGATCTTCGACGGGATCCCTCGTAGTGAAGATCAGCGCGTACAATTCGAATCAGCTGTCAGTGGAGCAGGTCGCCAACCACTAGCTGTGTATATCAAACTCACTCGTGAAGAAGCGCTCAAACGACTCCTTGGTCGTCGCACTTGTAGCGTCTGCAAGATGATCTACGGCGCAAAGGATAATCTAGCCACAGGCGCCGCTTGTCCTGCCTGTGGTGGCGAGCTAAAGGTACGAGCAGATGACACAGAAGAAGCAATCCAAACCAGACTAGCGACCTACGAGCGCGAAACACTACCTGTGATCGAACAATACCGCAGTGAGGAGCGCCTGATCGAAGTCGACGGCACACAGAGTGTAGCAATCGTGACAGAATCTATTCTCAAAGCCTTGAAGAATTAAACTGCTGACTAAAAAACTACTTATCAGCTACTTCAAATACCTCGACCTTTTCCAGCACCACGTCAGTAATCGGCTTGTCTAGCGCTCCACGCTCAACTGTCGCGATAATATCGACCGTCTCCAAACCAGCGATAACCTGTCCAAAAACCGTGTGCTTGCCATCGAGCCAAGGAGTACCATCCTCTGCTTGAACAATGAAAAACTGACTACCATTGGTATTGGCTCCGCGATTTGCCATACTGAGTGCTCCGCGTAGATTGCTCAGCTGAGGAGTAAATTCATCTGTGAAATCCTTACCCCAGATACTTTTACCACCTGTACCTGTACCAGTCGGATCACCGCCCTGAATCATAAAGTTGGGGATTACGCGGTGAAAAATCAAACCATCGTAGTAGCCACGCTCTACGAGTCCAGTGAAATTTTCAACTGTCTTGGGAGTCTGCTCTGGAAAGAGCTTGATCCAAATGTCACCTTCACTTGTAGTAAAGTGTGCGACTGTATCACCTACGACAGGACAAGCAGTTTGGAGGGGACCTGCGACCAAACAATCGGTGGTCGGGAAATCAGTGAGAGCGATAGTGTCAGCCATAGTAGTAGGGTTAGGGGTAGGACAAGCAGCAAATTCACAGTCAGGTGCGACCCGACCAACACTAGAACCATCAGAGCAAACTTTGGCATCTGTCGCACAAAAAACTGTTTCTTTGGTCGGTTCTTGGACTGCACCATTGAAGCAACCTGTCAGGAAGACAGTAAAGGCAAGTGAAAGTAAAAGGAATTTACGCATAATAAAAAATTAAATTATTCTATTGTTCTGCCGCCCAGACACCCTCGAGTAAGATCTCACCAAATCCGAAGTCATCTAGCCCATCAGCCTGCCGTCGAATCATGATCCGCTCGTAGTCAGCGAGCTCGGTAGATTTGTCTGCCAAGACAAATGAAGCAAACTCGGTAGCAGGATCGCTCGCCAGTGGACCCAACAGTACGGTGTCATAAGGCTCTACTCGCAACGCCCAGACATTGTAGACCTCAGATTCACCTAGCAGTGGTAAATCCTTGGCAGTGATATTGAGATCGAGACCAACACTATCGTAGCTCAGCGCGCCACCACCCTGGACTATACCAGTGTCAGTCTTTAGATCAATCGTAAAACTTGAGACTGTGAGCGTACAACTACCATCATAATAAGTTTGGTCAGGACATTCACTACCAGTTTTGGTATTGAGACAAAAACCCTCTCCCTCGGGGAACTCTCCACCACGCCACTCATACTTGAAACCATCTTGAACACACTTGCTAGCAGGTCCATTGGGCACATCTATCAAGTCACCATTTTCATCTACAGGTGCAGGCGGAATATCGAATTCGGTACAAGAAACTTGTCCATCCTCGCCACAAAAACACGTATTGGAGCCATCTTTAGCTGGTATATTACCAGCTCCGACTGCATAATTCTCGCCATTGTATTCACACGAAACAATCGGGCGCAGTAGCTGAATATCACTAGCACAAGCTGTGAGTAGTAGTGCAAAACCAATGGCTAAGATGGGTAGTGGTTTAAACATTTGGTTGTAACTAAAGTTTTTCGATTTTTACTTTCTTAATCTTGTGTCCAGTAATCCCTTCAATCGTCAGCTCTGCTGAACCAAAACGGATTTTATCATCTTTCTTGGGTAAACGTCCGAGCTTCTCTAGTAAAAGAAAAGCGAGATTCTTACTTTCAAATTCACCAGTAGAGAGTTTGGTTTCTAATTTATCATCAATCTCAGTCAGCTGAGTATCAGCTGGCGCGAGCAATGTACGACTGTTGAGTCTTTCGACAATATCCTCAGGAATATCCTCTTCATCTTCGATCTCACCGACGATCTCTTCAAGTAGATCCTCTAGTGTGACGAGTCCGAGCGTACCACCGTGCTCATCGACAACTATCGCCAGATGTACCCGCCGCGATTTAAATTCTTGGAAGAGGCTACGAATCGGACGCGAAGCCGGTGTAAAAATTGGCTTGGACTCGATCAACCCACCCACAGGCTGATCTGCCTTGCTGCGGTGCTCGAGGATATCCCGCAGAGAGACGATACCCTGTACTTTGTCGATTGTCTCATCATAGACTGGTAAGCGACTATGACTGTGAGCGATGAAGTATTCTGTCGCCTCACGGATAGTTTTATTTTGCTCCAAGGCTTTTATCGCTACACGAGGTGTCATCACCTCTTCGACACGCGTATCGGTGAATTCTAATATATTCTGGATCATTTCCTGCTCGTGGTGCTTGATCTCACCCTCCTCTGTACCGATCTCCACTGCCGCAAGTAGCTCTTCTTCCGTCATACTCCTCACTGGTTTATCTACCCCAACGGCATGGAAAAGTTTTTCAAATGACCAGTTAATCGGTGTGAGGAGCTTTTCTAATAAAAAAAGTGGATAAGCAATGAAACTCGCAAAACTGACAGCATGTCGCTGGGCAAAACCTTTGGGTACGATCTCACCAAAAACTAAGATCGCAATCGTCACTCCGCCCGTAGCGATCCCCAGACCAGCCGAACCAAAAAATTGTGTTGCGATCACCGTCGCTAGCCCAGCTGTAAAAATATTAACCAGATTATTGCCGATCAAGATCGTCGTCAACAAACGGTGTGGGCGACTTTTGAGCTTGGTGATCAAATCAGTCGCACGTCCGGGTCGTTCTTCTCTGAGCGCACGCACTTTGGCCGGTGAGAGACTCACAAAAGCCACCTCTGCTGCCGAAAAGAAAGCTGAGAGGAGCAGGAGTCCTGTAAAAACGAGATAGATAATCGGTCCAGGGTCTTCGTCCATTGGTATCCGCTAGTTTAGCAGGATCGAACGTAAAAGCCTACTTCGCCGCCGCCCGGACGAACCCGAGGAAGAGCGGATGCGGACGAAATGGACGTGACAGAAACTCCGGATGAGCCTGTGTACCGACCATGAAGGGATGTCCTTTGACCTCACTAATCTCTACCAAATTTGCCTCTGGATTGACACCAGCAATCCTCAAACCAGCCTGCTCAAAGGCAGCACGGTAGTCATTGTTTACCTCGTAGCGATGACGGTGACGCTCGTGGACAGTCTTGACACCATAGAGCTTACGAGCGAGCGAACCTGCGGCTAGCTCGCATTTGTAAGCACCGAGACGCATCGTCCCACCTTTGCGCTTGATATTACGCTGCTCGGCGATGAAGTTGATCACTGGATCGGGAGTCTGAGCATCAAACTCTTCAGAATTAGCATTACTTAGCCCGAGCACATTACGTGCGAACTCGATCACAAGGATTTGCATACCGAGGCACAATCCGAGATACGGTACTTTGTTTTTACGAGCATACTTAGCTGCGAGGATTTTGCCTTCTATGCCACGAGTGCCGAAACCCCCCGGCACAAGGATCCCAGCTGCCGATTTGAGTTTTTTCCATTCGGGGCTTTTGGGGTGTACCAGCTTGTCACTATCTACCCAAATAATCTTTACTTCGCGCTTACTCGCCAGTGCAGCACTCTTGAGTGCCTCATTGACAGAGATATATGCATCGTCGAGATCAGTATACTTACCCGCTGCTGCGATTGTAAGTAGTTTTTTGGGCTGCTGGTAGGCTTTTTGGAGGTTCTGCCAAGCAGTAAGCTTTGGTTTACGTCTTGGTAAGTTTAGTTTTTCTTCTACGAGTTTGGTGATTCCACTAGATTCGAGATTGAGTGGCACTTCGTAAATACTACACACTGTCGGAGCTGGTATCACTGCCTCCTGCTCGACATCACAAAAATGTGCAATCTTGTGGAGTAATTTTTTTTCAATCTCTTGATCTGCTCGTGCTAGGATAATATCTGGCGAAATACCAATCCGTCGCAAATCACGGACACTAGCTTGTGTCGGCTTAGTCTTGAGCTCCTTACTAGCAGCGAGATATGGCAGCAGCGTGAGATGAACAAAAAGCGTATTTTTCTCACCCAACTTGTGTCGCAACTGACGAATCGCCTCAAGGAATGGTTCGCCTTCGATATCACCAACCGTACCACCAATCTCGACGATCACTATATCTGCCTTGCTTACCTTACCTGCTGCACGAATCTTGGCTTGAATAGCCTGAGTAATGTGCGGGATAATTTGAATCGTACCACCGAGATAATCACCATGTCGCTCTTTTTCCAGTACTTCGGCGTAGATTTTACCTGAGCTGACAGAGCTTTCTTTACTTAGCGGTGCATCAATGAAGCGCTCGTAATGCCCGAGATCTAGATCGGTCTCAGCCCCATCGTCTGTGACGAAGACCTCACCGTGTTGAAACGGCGACATTGTACCAGGATCGACGTTGAGATAGGGATCTAGTTTGATGGTAAAGACTTTGAACCCAGCCGATTTCAAAAGCGCACCGATACTAGCGGCAGCGATCCCCTTGCCCAGACTAGAGCAGACTCCTCCAGTGACGAAGATGTACTTCGTAGGATTTGGCAACAAGGAAATTAATCTAACAGGAGGATTTTAACACATAGTTCGAGATAACATATTCTTTGCTAAACTCTGTCTCGATGAAACTCTCTACATCTCTATCTAGCACAAGCAAAACTACCTCACACGACGAAGGTAGCGTAAATGCGAAACTACTAACCCAAGCTGGCTTTGTAAAAAAAGAAATGGCAGGTGTCTACAGCTACCTCCCCTTCGGTTTGCGCGTACTGATGAAGATCCAGCAGATCGTGCGAGAAGAAATGAATGCTGTCGATGGACAGGAAATCCTCATGCCAGCAATCACACCCCTAGCCAACTGGAAAACTACTGGACGTGACAACGTAGACATCGCTTACAAACCAGATGAAAAAACTATCCTCGGCTGGAGTCACGAAGAAATGATCACGCCCATTGCCAAGCAACGAATCAAATCTTATCGTGATCTACCTTTTGCGGCGTATCAAATCCAAACGAAGTTTCGTAATGAACCCCGTGCCAAAAGTGGACTACTACGTGGACGTGAGTTTGGTATGAAAGACATGTACTCTTTCCACGCTAGCCAAGCTGACCTAGATCAATACTATGAACGAGTAAAACAAGCTTATTTCAAGGTGTTTGAACGTTGTGACCTGAAAGCATATCTCGTCGAAGCCCTCGGTGGGGAATTTACCCAGAAGCGCAGCCACGAGTTCCAAGTGCTCACCGAAGCAGGTGAGGACAAGATCCTCGTCTGTGATCAGTGTGACCTCGCGTGGAACAGCGAACTGAAAGTAGCAAAATGTGAGAAGTGTAAGGGTAAACTCAAAGAGGAAAAAGGCGCGGAGGTAGGCAATATATTCGATCTCAGCACCCGCTACTCCGACGCTTTCGATTTGAAGTTTACCAATGCGGAAGGTAAACAACAGACTGTACTCATGGGCTGCTACGGTATCGGCATCAGCCGACTCGTAGCGACAGTAGTGGAGATCCACCACGATGACGCGGGGATAGTCTGGCCAGTGTCAGTCGCACCTTTTCAAATTCACTTAATAAGTCTGGGTAAAGATGAGACAACAGCAAAAGAGGCAGACAAACTCTACGCTGAGCTAACTACCAAAGGTGTGGAGGTACTCTACGACGATAGAGGAAAAACCGGAGCAGGAGAAAAATTCGCTGATGCTGATCTCATCGGCTGTCCACTACGAGTAGTCGTGAGCCCGAAGACACTGGAAGCAGGCGGTGTAGAACTAAAAAAACGTAATGAAGAAAAGACTCAGATCATACCTACTGCCGAGCTACTAAAAAAATCTTGCCAAATATGATTCAAAATCATACAATTCGACTACTTAATTCTTAATCCTTTCCCTATGCGTAAACTCCTCGCCCTCTTGGCACTCACTCCACTCCTTCTGACTGGTTGTTTTAATACCGGCAATGTCATTGATGACAGTTCATCACCAGCTGTTGAGACTCCTGGTAATCCGACTGTTGAGACTCCTGGTAATCCGGCCGAAGAGGCTGCTGAGTCTCCTACTGTCGAAGCTGTTGAACGCAGCAATCAATAGTTCACAACCTATACAACTACAAAGAAAACCGCTCAGCTTTGGGCGGTTTTTTGTTATCAGTAAACTCGTAAAGTCATGTCAAACCAAAGTATCGCAGCATCAATACGACTGTACCTGCCACAAGCGGTACGATGACATTATCATTCATGATCTGCTGATTGAAACGAATCTCCAGCGCTTCAAAAAACATAGCAATAAAAGCTGCTAAAAAAGCTTCGAATGGTTGAATAAAAAACATTGCCGCTACTCCACCGAGCAATCCCCCCGCAAAAGTACCTTCAAAAAGTTTTTTATCAGAAAGAATGGTCTTTACGCTACCAAACGGACCAATCAGACTGCTGACACCATCACCCAGTGCTAGGATCAAGATCGCTGCATAGGCGATATCTGGTGAGAAGAGCTGGAGTGCCAGCAATACACCGATGAAGTACGTAATCGCGCCCTTGCCCGGGCGGACGTGTTTACGCTCGAAACGATCGAGAAACCAGCTAATCACTGGTAGTCGTACAAAGACTGAGGCCCACGAAATCAGAATACCAATAATCAAAACTATAAATAAATGCCAAGAATTGATTAGTCCATTTGAAAGTAAGGCGACGAGTGTAATCCCCAGCAAGATATGAAAAAGCTGCCGCCGAATTTCGAGTGCAGTTAGTGGCATCTTGGTCATCTAGGCAGCTTGGTTAGATCAATGATGCCCTCACAGTTATCATCTTCGGCGCACTTATTGGGCTGTTCTTTTGCACATTCAGTACACTCATGCACTACGATCCACTTACCGTGTTTTTGGTAGACTGCTGCTGGTCGCATCAGACCACTACACTGCGAAGCTCGATCACCTGGCACAGTGTCATCGACATGTCGACTCCAGAGACAATGTGGACAATGATTACGGGCAGTACTCCCTGCCGGAGCTACTGCTTCACCACAGTGTCCGCAAGTAAATCCTTGATTACCTTCGTTTTTGGAGAACATATTTTGCTTAGACATATTTTTTAAACCAAGCCGAGAAAATTTAGAAAGTCGGAGTGATGAATAAAAAGCGTAAAAATATACGCCAGCAATATCCCACCTGCGACATCGGAGACGAAATGAAATTGGAGGTAAATCCGACTGAGCGCTACCAGTGTCGCAAAGATCAGTACTGGTACAGCCAGATTAGTGAATACAAAAGCCAATATAAACGCTGCAGCGAAACTACCAGCCGAGTGTGCCGAAGGAAACGACGAATCGACCTGACCGATGTAGGTGAGATGATTGAGTGGTCGTGCACGGCGAAAGATGTACTTACCAACGAAAGCTGCGCCGAGTGCCAACACACAGGTAGCGGTCAATACAAAGACTTGGGTGACTTCTCCACGTTGAAGCGAATAAATAACTGGCGCGACAAAAAGCAATGTGACAATAAAAGGAGTATTAGAACAAAGTCTAAAAAAAGAATCAATAAACTGATAACGTCCCAAAGTTTTTTGACTCAGCTCGACAATTTTTTTGTCTAAACCTAAAAAACCAGCCAGTACTAGTAGCACCAATACGGTGATAAAAACTGCGGCAAAAATATTTAATTCAAACATTGGAGCTATTTTAGCACTCCCCTTGCAAAGATTTTTGCGCTAGACTCTCCGCGTTATGGCTACCAAAAGTAAGACCTATCTCATCACTGGCGGCACGGGCTTCCTCGGCTGTCATTTTGCCGAATATCTACTGGCGAAAGGTCACCGTGTGAAACTCCTCGACCTCGAACCACTGACCGAGCCTGCTCTCTGGGGACGTGTAGAGAGCTACCAAGGCGACGTACGAAACAAAATACTAGTAGAACGACTCATGATAGATGTCGATGTCGTACTCCATGCTGCCATGGCACTACCACTGGCGAAACCGACTGAGATTCTCTCCACTGGCATAGAAGGCACGCGGACTGTACTCACCGCCGCTCATAAACTAAAAGTAACCCGTGTGGTCCATATTTCTTCTACGGCGGTCTACGGAGTACCCAAGCACCACCCACTCTACGAGACCGATCGAATGGTCGGAGTCGGACCTTACGGTACAGCGAAAATAGCCGCTGAAAAACTTTGTAAGCAATTTCGTAAAAAAGGTCTAGTGATCGCGGTGATTCGTCCCAAGACTTTCATCGGCACGGGCCGACTCGGTGTTTTTCAAATTCTCTTTGATTGGATTCGAAGAGGTTGCCAGATACCTGTGATCGGCGATGGGCAAAATAAATACCAGCTCATGGACGTCCGTGATCTCTGCACCGGTCTCTATCTCGCCAGTACGAAACCCGCTCGATTGGCCAACGATACTTTCAACATCGGAGCAAAAAAATACGGCACCGTGGAGGCAGATTTTGCCAAGCTTTTTAAGTTCGCGAAATCTGGCAGTAAACTCCTACCCACTCCAGCGAAAGCGATCAAGACCACACTCGCTGGACTCGAAGCTATGAATCTCTCACCGCTGTACAAATGGGTCTATGGTACAGCTGACAAAGATTCATTTGTCTCGACAGAGAAGATCGAGCAGCGGCTCGGCTGGAAACCCAAGTACTCCAATGCCGACACGCTCATCGCCACCTATGACTGGTATCGTAAGCACTGGCGAGAGTATGAGAAGTCTACTGGCATTACTCACAAAGTCGCCTGGAAGCAAGGAGCATTGAAGGTCGCTCGCTGGGTATTACAGCCAAAGAAGAAATAAACTAGCGTCGTCGGTAGGTACTGCGACCACCTGGCTTATTGGGTCTACTCGAGCGACCTCTGTCATGTGAGGTCAATCTACTAGGAGCTACTACTTCCCTCTTTGGCATGGGTCTCCGTGCTGGTAGATCTCTCGGGGTTGGTGCAACTGGTAGCTGATTGCGAATCGTTCTCTCGATAGCATTGACCTCCTTGGCTTGTTGGGGAGTGGCAAAAGAGATTGCCTTGCCAGTGTGACTAGCACGCCCAGTCCTACCGATTCGATGGACATAATCGTCGGGATTGTCTGGCAAGTCGTAGTTGAGTACTAGCTCGATACCCTGTACGTCGATCCCCCGAGCTGCGATATCAGTCGCGACGAGTACACGATATTTACCGTTTTTGAAGCCTGCGAGTGCATTGCGCCGTTGACCGAGTGTACGATTGGCATGAATCTCATCAGCCGTGTGACCCATTGAGCGGATCAGGGTCGCGAGCTTACGCGCACCATGCTTCGTACGAGAAAAAATCAACACCGTACCACGGTAATCAGTAAGCAGTTTTTCGAGAAGCTGAGGCTTATTGGCATGTGGCACGACGAAAAGCTCCTGTTCAATTTGCCGACTGGTCGTACCCGATGGCGCGACCTCCACGCGTAGCGGTAGTTGCATATACTTCGTAGCAAGCCGTGCTATCTCACTCGGCATCGTCGCCGAGAAAAGCATCGTCTGCCTCTTGGACGGTAGTAATGCGAGGATTTTATTGATCTGTGGGGCAAAACCCATATCAAGCATCCGATCTGCCTCATCGAGTACGAGGACTGCGATATTCTTGAGACTGGCAATACCCTCCTGTGCGAGATCAATCAAACGACCAGGAGTCGCGATAATGATCTTGGGATTACGACGTAGTAGACCAGCCTGCATCCGCGCAGATGCCCCACCAATTACGAGTGCCAATGGTATGGCTGGCATTAGTTTTTTTAGACTTTGCTCGACTTGCTCAGCCAGCTCACGAGTCGGCAGGAGGATCAGACCTTGGGCTGTCGGTGATAGTGCGGAGAGCTGCTGAATCATCGGAATACCAAAAGCAAGTGTCTTACCCGTACCTGTCTGTGCGATACCGATGACATCTTTGCCTTCGATCGCGACTGGAATGGCCTTGGCTTGGATCGGAGTCGGTATCTTGAAACCAAGCCGCTCAATCTGCGTAAGTAGAGCTGGCGCAATACCAAGTCCGTTGAAAGTTTGAGGAGTAGAGTTCATAAAAAAAAATTAAATAATGGCGACAATCCTGAAATAATCAGGACACGGACACCATTCAATTAACTATTTTGAACTTATCCGCTCGTGTCTAAATGTGAATATGGTGGATGGGGAAGGATAATGGTCGCTATCGCGACCAGCGGGCTGCGTTGCTCGGATATTACTAAGTAAGCTTAGCATATCCCTCGTTTCCCTCACCCTTCAAACCAAAGATTCTTTATTCTCCAGACTAAAATCATGAAAGCTGGACAGGCGTAATGCGAAAGCTGGGTATCGTTATTTTACGCAGGCGGGCGTGTACCGCCGGAGTAAAATACGAACCAGAGCGCAGCATGAAGCCTGTGAGTCCCTAGCGGGAGAGAGCCCACGTCCGAGGGCAGAGCGAAGCGCGCCCTCTTTCATGATTATTATGGT
>VAPL010313528.1_pt1 | contig 19548 bp, 19 predicted proteins | sample 3395061 | NCBI WGS metagenome assembly VAPL01 (sample SAMN08290444, study PRJNA428436) | hydrothermal vent metagenome | isolation source: Deep-sea hydrothermal vent chimney 2 | place: Pacific Ocean: Juan De Fuca Ridge | depth 2182 m m | reverse complement strand
TTTTTTCCGGTGTGGGCATGAAGCGGGTCAGATTCGTACCGCCAGCGCCGCTCCAAAATTTACTGAGCGGGTCGGCCGGACTGCTGTTGGCATTGCTCAAATAATAAGGCAAGGTTAAGGTGCCAACATAGACCTCGGCGATTCCGGCTGAGCCACCGAGTAATAGTGATGCCGTACCAATCGAGGTTGGGCTAATGACAGAGTTGCTGCTGGTTGCTAGCCCTTTGACTGTTGTTAAGACCTCACCGATAGATTGCGTTGAGAACACCCAGCTGATGGCAACGCTGCTACTGTTGATGCCTGCTCCGGCCAGGGCAGCTTCCTGAGCGTTGGTGAATGGGCGTAAAGCTTCCAATCTGACGGCCTGTTCGTTCGTCAAGACTTTGACCTGGCTAATACCCTCAATATGTAGTGGTGCGGTGGACTTGGTGATGTTATATGCGCTATCGGGTCGCAGATTGCGGCCGTCGGTGGACTGCATTCCCGTGGTTAAAGCGACGAGATAGCTGGTTTTGGGTTTTAAGGGTTTGATCGGTGAAATGACAATGGTTTTGCCAGTGGGGTCTAGCGTAGAAACGCTGGCAACATAATCTGCACCGTAAGTCAGCGCCGTTGGGGCAGTACTGCTATCTACGAGACCGTTAGCGTCGAGTGCAACTTCAAATAGTTTTATTGTATTAGAGTTAAAGGTGCCGCTATCGGCAGCAGCGCCAATGGCGGTGGTGATGGGAGCAATAGTGGAAAAACCATCCAGGGAATTCAGTGCTACTTTGGGGTCAGCGGTATTGTTTTCATCGTCAACCTCGATGTTTAATGTGCCGTCCTTTGTATTGAGAAAAGCAAGGTTGTTCGGCGAGGGGACTTCACCTGTTGACGGATCAAAGCGCGCAACCAGATTACCGCCATCACCTCGTTCAATCTGCAAATCCTCTTCGACCTGAGTATCGGTATCATCGTCACAAGCACTGATGAACAGCAGTAATCCTAGAAAAAGAACCGTATTTAACTTACTTTGCATATTCAGCCCCTCCCTGGACCTTGCATGCCATTGCTAATGGGAACCGCTCGCTAACGTTTTATGTATCAATCTAGCATTCCTTAGTTCGGATTGCTAGATGTGAACGTGTTTTTGATGTAGAATCATGCGCCTTGCTCGCCCAGGGCGATTTTTTGGGTCGGGGAAAAGGAAATAGGCGCGTAGCTCAGTGGTAGAGCACCACCTTGACATGGTGGTGGTCGGTGGTTCGATCCCACTCGCGCCTACCAAATCGAACCTCAAAATAGCACCGTTGTAGTAATTTGTTTAGGATAACCCATGCCTGTCGTCGTCACCCTGCCTGATGGAAGTCAGCGAGAATTTGAACAAGCCGTTACCGTAATGGCGGTCGCGGCAGCGATTGGCCCTGGTTTGGCAAAGGCGACGCTCGCAGGTCATGTGGATGGGGCGGTGGTTGATGCATCCTATCTGATAGAAAAGGATGTTCAGCTCTCCATTATTACAAATAAAAGTGAAGAAGCTCTAGAGATTATTCGTCATTCCACAGCGCATTTACTGGCGCACGCGGTAAAACAACTTTTTCCCACTGCGCAAGTGACAATTGGCCCGGTTATCGGTAATGGGTTTTATTACGACTTTTCATACGAGCCCGGTTTTACCCTGGATGATTTGTCATGTATAGAGAAAAAAATGACCGAGCTTGCTGCAGAAAATCATCCTATTGAGCGCTTGGTGATGTCGCGCGATGAAGCCATATCTTTTTTCAGGAAAAATAACGAAGTATACAAAGCGGAAATTATTAAGAGTATCCCCAACGATGAGCCGCTGTCACTTTATAAACAAGGCGATTTCATTGACTTGTGTCGCGGACCTCATGTGCCTTCAACTGGCAAATTAAAGGCGTTTAAGTTGATGAAGCTTGCTGGTGCCTATTGGCGCGGTGACTCTAACAATGAAATGTTGCAGCGTATTTACGGTACTGCATGGACAGATAAAAAAGAACTCAAGTCTTATCTAACCCGTTTGGAAGAAGCGGAAAAACGGGATCACCGCAAGTTAGCTAAGCAACTGGATCTCTTTCACACCCAGGAAGAAGCGCCCGGGATGATCTTTTGGCATGCCAATGGCTGGGCTATTTATCAGCAAGTCGAACAGTATATTCGTGATGTTTTGCGCGAGCAGGGTTATCAGGAAGTGCGCACGCCGCTGATTGTTGATCGCAGCTTATGGGAAAAGTCGGGACACTGGGAGAAGTTTTCTGATGACATGTTTACCACACATTCGGAAAACCGGGATTATGCTATTAAGCCGATGAATTGCCCGTGTCATGTGCAAATCTATAATCAAGGCCTTAAAAGTCATCGCGATTTACCCTTACGTATGGCTGAATTTGGTTCCTGCCACCGTAATGAGCCTTCTGGTACTTTGCATGGTTTAATGCGCTTACGGAATTTTGTGCAAGATGATGCCCATATTTTTTGTGAGGAAAATCAAATCCAGAGCGAAGTGAGCGATTTTATCGATTTGTTATACCAGGTTTATGCTGATTTTGGTTTTGATCAGTTAATCATCAAGCTCTCCACCCGACCTGAAAACCGGGTTGGCAGTAACGAAAGTTGGGATAAGTCTGAAAAAGCGCTGCAGCAAGCCCTGGATGCAAAAAATATAGAGTGGCAATTGCAGCCCGGTGAGGGTGCTTTTTATGGGCCAAAAATAGAATTTTCATTGAAAGATTGTCTAGAGCGAGTTTGGCAATGTGGTACGATTCAAGTGGATTTTTCAATGCCGGGACGATTGGGCGCAACGTATATCAGCAAGGACGGTAGCAAGCAGGTTCCTGTGATGCTACATCGCGCTATTTTGGGGTCATTGGAACGATTCATCGGTATTTTGATCGAGCACCATGCGGGGAAAATGCCGCTCTGGCTGGCTCCAGAACAGGTTGTGGTGGTTAATATTACCGATAAACAGGCCGATTATGTGATAAAAGTGACGGAATCCTTGAAAAAACATGGATTTCGAGCCAAATCGGACTTGAGAAATGAGAAGATCGGCTTTAAAATTCGCGAGCATACCTTACAAAAGGTTCCGTTCATCCTGGTAGTGGGTGATAGGGAGATGACTGATAATACCGTGGCCGTGCGCACTCGAGGTGGAAAAGATCTTGGAAGTTTGTCCCAGGACAGCTTTTTCGAGCTTCTTGATGCTGAGATAGCGAAGCGTGGCCACTCTGTTTTGGAGGATTAACATATCGCTGCAGAAAAGCGCACTCGACTTAATGAGGAAATTACTGCCCGCCAGGTAAGACTGATCGGGGACGATGGTTCACAGCTTGGAGTGGTTTCCATTATGGAAGCCAAGCAACATGCAGAAGAGGTTGATCTGGATTTAGTCGAGATTTCTCCTGACGCAGAGCCTCCCGTTTGTCGTGTGATGGATTACGGTAAATTTTTGTTTGAACAAAATAAAAAACGTCACGCAGCAAAGAAAAAGCAGAAGCAAATTCAGGTTAAAGAAGTAAAGTTTCGGCCTGGAACGGGTGAAGGAGACTATCAGGTTAAGCTGAGAAACTTAACGCGCTTTCTGGGTGACGGCGATAAAGCCAAAGTGACACTGCGTTTCCGTGGGCGGGAAATGGCGCACCAAGAGCTGGGTGTGAAGCTATTAAAGCGTATAGAACAAGATTTAGCCGAGCTGGGGACGGTAGAGCAATTCCCTAAAATGGAAGGTCGGCAATTGGTTATGGTGTTGGCACCTAAGCGAACATAAAGATAGTAGCTATTCAGAGGTTCTCAGAAATTTTTCAGTTTAAGGCGAAAAATGTGAGTTTATGCCAAAAGGACGTTTAAATTCCGTGTAGCACATGGATGTACGTGAACGGTTAGAGGTGTAAATAATCATTTTTTGTGCTCCTTAAAAGAGGGTAAACGAAAAAATAGAAAATTTATGAGGAAGTTCTGAGCAGTTACTTAAAGATATTTAGATTCAGTGGAGAGTAATAATGCCAAAAATGAAAACAAACCGGGGTGCAGCGAAACGCTTTAAACGCACTGCACGAGGGGGGTTTAAGCGAGCGCAAGCTTTCAAAAATCATATCCTTACCAAAAAAAGCACAAAACGGAAGCGTCAACTACGGGGTACTGAAGCGGTGCACGAGGGGGATAAAAAGTCTATTGCTCGTTTATTGCCGTATATTTAATTGTTAAGAGGTTAATCAAAAAATGCCTAGAGTCAAAAGAGGGGTCACAGCAAGAGCCCGCCACAAAAAAGTATTAGCGCAAGCAAAAGGCTACCGTGGTCGGCGTAAAAATGTGTATCGTGTTGCTGTTCAGGCAGTGACTAAAGCAGGCCAATATGCCTATCGCGATCGTCGACAACGTAAACGTCAATTCCGAGCGTTATGGATTGCGCGGATAAATGCGGCAGCCCGTGAATGTGGTTTGTCCTATAGCCGCATGATTGATGGCCTGTCTAAAGCGTCCATTATTTTGGATCGTAAGGTGCTTGCAGATATTGCTGTTTATGATAAAGCGGCCTTTGCTGTTATCGCGGAACGCGCTAAAGTGGGTCTTGCTGCTGCGTAAATGACGATGCGGTTCTGCTGTTCCTGTGTTACAGCATGATATTAGGTCGTAAATCCCTAGATCCTGCATTGCGCAAATACGATCACTTGCAGGATCTAGGGATCAGAGTGAGAAGGGGAGGCCGAATTGGTTTCCCCTTTTTTTGTAGTTACTTGTGAGGGCGTGACGGGTGGATCTGGCGGAAATTCAGCAGCAGGCCGAACAGGCTGTTGCAAAAGCAATAAATATAGCGGAGCTGGATCAGCTTCGTGTGACGTTCATGGGTAAAAAAGGGCTGGTTACCAGTCAGTTGAAAGCCTTGGGTCGTTTGCCCGCAGAGGAACGTTCAAAGGCAGGCCAGGAAGTGAATCGCGTTAAAGCTGAATTACAGAGCCTCATTGAAGCGCGTCGTCAGCATATTAACGAGGTGATACTGGCTAAAAAACTGGCTTCAGAACGGATTGATGTCACGCTTCCTGGTCGTGGGCAGGAAAGAGGCGGGATACACCCCATTACTCGTACTCTGGCGCGCATTGAGCGCATTTTTGCTCAAGCGGGTTTCACTGTTGCGCAAGGGCCAGAAATAGAAAGCGATTATTATAACTTTGAAGCACTTAATATTCCTGCTGACCATCCGGCGCGAGCGATGCATGATACTTTTTATATTAATGAATCGACGGTCTTGAGAACGCATACCTCTCCGGTACAAATTCGAGTGATGACTTCCCAGGAACCCCCGCTCAGAGTGATTGCGCCAGGTCGAGTTTATCGTTGTGATTCAGATGTGACACACACGCCGATGTTTCATCAGGTCGAAGGTTTTTTGGTGGATAAAAATACCAATTTTGCTGAACTCAAAGGTTTGATTCACGATTTCCTTCACGAATTTTTTGAAAAAAGTCTCAAGCTTCGTTTTCGACCTTCTTATTTTCCGTTTACCGAACCCTCTGCAGAGGTTGATATGGAATGCGTTATCTGTGGTGGTAAGGGATGTCGAGTGTGCAGTCATACCGGTTGGTTGGAAGTATTGGGCTGTGGCATGATTCAGCCCAAAGTTTTTGATCATGTCGGGATTGATAATGAAAAATATACCGGCTTTGCCTTTGGTATGGGGGTAGAGCGCCTGACTATGTTGCGCTACGGTGTGGATGATTTACGCCTGTTTTTTGAAAATGACTTGCGTTTCTTACAACAGTTTTCGTGAATGAGGCGCATTAATGAAATTTAATGAACAGTGGTTACGAGAGTGGGTCAATCCTGATATTTCGCAACAAGCCTTGCTTGAGCAGTTGACCATGGCCGGTCTTGAGGTGGATGCGGTAGAATCGGTTGCCGCCGAGCTGACGGGCATTGTTGTTGGCGTGGTTACGCAAATTGATCCGCATCCCGATGCTGAGCGTTTGCAAGTTTGTACGGTTGATGCAGGCGCAGAACCACTGACCATTGTCTGTGGTGCGAAGAATGTCGTGCAGGGGATGAAAGTACCGACTGCCTTAGTCGGTGCCGTATTACCTAATGGCACTAAAATCAAAAAAGCGAAACTGCGGGGTGTTGCCTCATTTGGCATGCTGTGTTCTGCCGCAGAGCTGGGATTGGCTGAATCGGCGGCAGGCCTGATGGCTTTACCCTGCGAGGGTAAAGCAGGGCAGCCGGTGGCCGATTTGCTGCGACTTAAAGACGTTTCTATAGAAATAGGATTAACTCCAAACCGGGGTGATTGCCTTAGTTTGTTAGGTATTGCACGTGAAGTGTCAGCGATAACAGGTTGTAAAATAAATGATTTTCCTTGGTCGACCGTTGAGTCTCAAACGACTGAAATATTATCTGTAGAGGTTATGGAGCCTAAAGCGTGTCCGCGTTATGTAGGCCGAGTGTTACGCGGGATCAACCCGGCTGCAACCACGCCTTTGTGGATGACAGAAAAACTGCGACGCTGTGGTTTACGGAGTATTCATCCGGTTGTCGATGTTACTAACTTTGTCTTGCTTGAATTAGGGCAGCCGATGCATGCTTTTGATATCAGTAAGTTATCGGGGGAAATTAAAGTAAAATATGCAGAAAAAAATGAATCGTTAACATTGCTTGACGGCCAGAAAATCAAGCTGGATCAAGAAACTTTAGTCATCGCCGATCAGCAGCATGCTCTGGCGCTAGCGGGTGTGATGGGTGGCGAAGACTCAGCGGTGGACGATGAAACTGATGCGTTATTTCTTGAATGTGCCTTTTTTCCACCTTCGGAAATGGCAGGCGTGGCGCGTCGATATGGTTTGCATACCGATTCTTCGCATCGTTTTGAACGGGGTGTCGATGCGCATTTAGCGCAGCGAGCCATGGCGCGTGCGACCATGCTGTTACAAGATATTGTCGGCGGTGAAGCGGGTCCGATAATTGAAGTTATCGCAGAAGAGGAATTGCCGAAAAATAAGTGGATAACCCTGCGTGCATCGCGTATTGAACGGCTGTTGGGGCAGTCGATTTCCGTTACAAAAATTACTGAAATATTGGCTGCGTTAGGTATGACAGTGGAGTCCGTTAACGATACAGAGGAGGCATGGCGGGTACAAGCCCCCAGTCATCGTTTTGATATTGAAACTGAAGCTGATTTGATCGAAGAAGTGGCACGCTTATATGGCTATGACAAAATAAACACTGCCAGACCCTGGGTTCGTGCCGCTTTAGGTCGTCAGTCAGAGAGTCACATAGAGATTGATCAACAACGCGATATTTTAGTGGCTCGGGGCTATCAGGAAGCCATCACCTATAGTTTTGTTGATGCTGAATATCAACAGTATTTTTGTCCCGGAATGGATCCGGTTAAATTAGTTAATCCCATTTCTAAGGATATGTCAGTCATGCGTTTGTCGCTTTGGCCTGGGCTGATAAAAGCACTGCTGGTCAATCAAAATCGCCAGCAATCTCGGATTCGTTTGTTCGAATCAGGTTCTATTTATGAAAAAACGGTAACAGGTAGTCAGGAGCATATTCGACTCGGTGGTGTGGTGATGGGGGATGTTTTGCCTTTGCAGTGGAGCGAATCAGCAAGAAAAGCAGATTTTTTCGATGTGAAGTCAGACTTAGAAGCTATTTTAGGATTGACGAGACGTGCCCAGGAATTTATCTTTACTCAAGGTCAGCATCCGGCTTTACATCCAGGACAGACTGCCGAGCTCAAAACACGGCAAGGTGGGCATGTGGGTTGGTTGGGTTTGCTTCACCCCGGCTTAAAAAAAGCCTTGGGTGTTACGGGAGAGCCGGTTTTGTTCGAGTTGAATAGGGACGCGGTTGCTGCACGAACCCTCGCCGTATTTCAGGCCTCCTCCAGGTTTCCAGCGATCACGCGTGACCTGGCACTGGTTGTTGATGTCGAGTTACCGGCAGAAAGGGTCATCACTGCGATTAGAGAAATTGCTGGAATGCGTTTGAAAAAGCTCCAGTTGTTTGATGTGTATCAAGGCGAAGGCATTGATTCGGGAAGAAAAAGCCTTGCTTTAGGCTTGATGTTGCAGGATACTGTACAAACTTTAACGGATAAGCAGGTGGATGGGCTTATCAAACGAATATTAGATCATTTGGATCAAAAACTAGGGGCTAAACTGAGAGATTAAGTATGGCACTAACAAAAGCGGATATGGCGGAACGTCTTTTTCAAGAGCTGGGTATCAACAAACGAGAAGCAAAAGAATTTGTTGAAATGTTTTTTGAAGAAGTACGGCGAGCGCTTGAACAGGGTAGTCAAGTCAAGCTCTCTGGTTTTGGTAACTTCAATCTTAGGGATAAGCGGCAACGCCCAGGACGGAATCCGAAGACAGGAGAGGAAATTCCAATTTCAGCTCGTCGTGTTGTCACATTTCATCCCGGGCAAAAATTAAAGGCGAGGGTCGAAGCCTATGCTGGAAGCGATAAGCAAGAGTAACAATGAGCTGCCTGTATTGCCTGGCAAACGTTACTTCACCATAGGCGAGGTTAGCGAACTTTGTGCGGTCAAACCCCATGTCTTGCGTTATTGGGAGCAGGAATTTCCAGAGTTAAAGCCACATAAAAGACGTGGTAATCGTCGTTATTATCAACACCATGATGTGATGTTGGTTAGACAAATTCGTAGTTTATTGTACGAAGAAGGCTTTACCATTGGTGGTGCACGACAAAAGCTCTCCGGTGACGAAGCAAAAACCGATGCACAACATAGTCATCAGCTTGTCCGCCAAATGCGTCTAGAGCTGGAAGAGTTGCTGACTATTCTTAACCCGTAACTATTCTTTAGTAGGTATGGCCTTACGATGCTCAACATGATGCTGGGTATTGAGTTCAGAGGGATTCTGGGGTTGACAGGGATAACAATATTCCCCATATAATTCGCAGCATTCAAGCTCGTCTTTTTTTACTTTTCGCTCTTTTTTAAGGGTATATGTTTCTTCAGTCATGGTAACGCTCCCTTTTTAGTGAGACTTAACTAATTTAGACCGCACGCCTGTCTTAAGGTTTCTTATGTTGTTTTTTTTACGAATCTTTTATGTTTTTCTGGTGATTGTGTTGTTCATGCCAGCCGGACACGCTGTGGCCAGTGATAAATTAACCATCGCTGCTGCGTCTGATTTACGCTATGCGCTGACTGAAGTTATTGCACTGTATCAGCAGGATTTCCCAGGCCAGGCAGTGGAGGTGGTTTTTGGTTCTTCAGGTAAAATGACCACCCAAATTATGAATGGTGCACCCTACGATCTTTTTTTCTCGGCGGATAGGGCCTATCCGAAAAAATTACAAGCAGCCGGATTTACGAGCAGCGACGTGGCTGTTTATGCGTTGGGTCGAATTGTATTATGGAGCCGTAAGCGGGATGTCTCGGATCTCAAGCTAGAAGATTTGTTGGACAAGTCGGTAGATCGTATTGCTATTGCCAATCCTGCTCATGCGCCTTATGGAATACGGGCGAAGGAAGCTTTGCAGAGCGCGGGGGTATGGGATGCGGTGCAGCACAAACTTGTCTTGGGTGAAAATATTGCTCGCACTGCACAAATGATCGACTCTGAAGCCGCCGATGTCGGTATTATTGCTTTGTCTCTGGCGCTTTCCCCTGGTTTGGCAAGGCACGGTTACGCACTGATTGATCACAAGTTGCATCAGCCATTAACCCAATCTTATATCGTGACCCAACAAGGTGCGAACAACAAAGCAGCACTTGCCTTTGCGCGTTATATGAAAAGTGAACCCGTTTATACCATTATGCAGCAATATGGGTTTGAGTTGCCGTAAATAAACGTAAGAGGTCAAAATGCTGGAACTCAGCCCGGATGATTGGCAGGCCATCGTCGTCACTTTCAAGCTGTGTTTTTATACGACCGTGATTTTGTTAATCGTCGCAACCCCGTTGGCCTGGTGGTTGGCGAGTGGTCGTTCAACATTGCGCACTGTAATGCAGGCTATTGTTGCATTACCATTGGTCTTGCCGCCCACCGTGCTGGGTTTCTATTTGCTGACCATTTTGGGACCTCGCGGCTTCGTTGGCAGTAGCCTTGAAGAAATGGGCTGGCAGCACCTTGCCTTTAGTTTTGAAGGTATTCTGATTGGTTCGATCCTTTACTCTATGCCTTTTGCTGTGCAGCCATTACAAGAAGCCTTTAATACTTTAGGACGACGGCCTTTGGAGGTGGCAGCATCATTGGGAGCCGGTGCCGTTGATCGATTTTTTACTGTAATTTTACCGCTCACCAAGGGTGGTTTTCTTGTTGCTGCAATTCTGACCTTTGCGCATACGCTGGGTGAATTCGGTGTGATTTTGATGTTAGGTGGCAGTATTCCTGGTGAAACCAAGGTGCTTTCCGTATTGATTTACGATCATGCCGAAGCGATGGATTATGCCGCTGCACAACGTTTATCGTTATTACTCTTGTTTGTTTCTTTTGTTGTCTTATTTGTCGTCTACGCCACTAATCATCGTTTTACCACGGTGAAATTATGACGCTGGCGATTCAAGTTCGCTTTCCCCGTCAGAGCTTTGTGCTTGATATTGATATTGACCTGCCTTTATCGGGTGTGACCGCATTATTTGGTCGTTCGGGCTGCGGTAAAACGACGTTGTTGCGCGTTATTGCTGGACTGGAGCGCGTGCCAGGTGCAACCGTAATATTTAAGAATAAAATCTGGCAACAGGAGAATCGTTTTCTGCCGCTGAGCCAACGTCGTATTGGTTTGGTGTTTCAAGAGCACAGCTTGCTGCCGCATTTATCGGTACGAGGTAATCTGGACTATGGTTATCGGCGCACGCCAACAGCGCGACGTCGGCTGGCGCTGAACGAAGTGATCGATATGCTGGACATGGGCGATCTGCTAGAGCGATCCGTTGACCGGCTTTCTGGTGGTCAACGCCAGCGCATTGCTTTGGGTCGTGCTTTATTAACCAGCCCAGATTTACTGTTGCTGGATGAGCCTCTGGCGGCACTGGATAGCCAAAGCAAGCGCGAAATTATGCCCTTTTTGTTAAAACTAACGCAGCAAGCGAGTATGCCGATTATTTTAATTACACATGCGTCGGACGAAGTGGAACGATTGGCAGATCACGTCGTGTTTATGTATCAAGGGCATATTGAAAGAATGGAAACCCTGCGTGAGGCCATTGCCCGACCGGGTTCACCGCTGTTTGATGAAAAAGGACCCGTTGCCGTTTTGGAAGGTGAGTTAAAGGCAATGGATGAACGCGGCTTGCAAGTCTTCCAAAGTGGATCCGTTTGCTTGTTGTTGGGTGGTCCAGAGCAATCGCAGGGGTCGCGGCGGCTGCGTGTCTTGGCCAGAGATGTGAGTTTGGCGCTGGATGAACCCACAGGACTGAGTATTCTTAACCACTTGCCGGTTATTATTGAACGTATTGATCCCGAAAGTGCAGGGCGCGTTACCCTGGCTTGTCGCTTAGCCGATGGCCAGCTTTTGCTGGCACAAATTACGCCCTGGTCGTTATTGCAACTCAAGCTCACAACGGGGCAGCGAGTTTATGCGTTAATCAAATCGGTGGTGTTGTTGGAATGAGTTAAACACGGGCTGAAGATGAGATCCAAAACTGGAAAGTTATTATGTACCCATTGCTTTATCTCTTCACCCATTGGGTGAGCCATGCTCTCGTTACGCCTTGACCTGCAACACCACACTTCAATTCGTCCAACTGCGGATTCTAGGTTTAATCAAAGTCAATCTGTTAAAAATTTTTGAGCTGAAGCTTCATTCCTTTTTTCGCTTGTTTATTGATTTCGATTTGCCAATTCAGACGTTCACAAATCAGTGTTACGATAAAAAGGCCTAGCCCTGATTCATTTTCATGTCCGTTGGGGTAGGTTTTTTTTTGTTCGAGTTGCAGGCGCACGTTTTGTGGCAGGCCACTGCCTTCATCTGAAATTAATAAACCCGCTTCATTTTGTTGCAAGGTGACGTTGCCTTGGGTGTGTTCCAGTGCATTTTGAATCAGGTTTCTCAATAGCATGTTGACCAAAGTGATATCGCAAACAAGTTTATGATCAACGTCACTGGGCAATATAGATAGGCGTATTGGGTTGTGTGGGTGTGTGTCTAATCGCTCCTGGACGATAGTTTGTAATTGCTGGCTTAATAAAATTTGAGTGAATGGGCGGTTGGTGACTTGTTTTCTTGCCAGCATGAGAATGGCGACGATATTGGCATTCATTTCATCTGTTGCACTCCGAATACGCCCCACTGTTTTTTTATCTTGTTCAGTCATTGTTTCACGTGCCTCTATTACATCAAGCGCACCAGAAATAACGGCTGTAGGGGTTCTCAATTCATGGCTGGCCATACCGATGAGCATCTGTTCTCGTTTAATGTATTCTTCTATGGTATTGAGATAGGCGTTGAATGTTGAGGCGATGGAATGAAGTTCTTGATCATGATATTTTTCTGATATGCGTATGCTTCTGTTTTGAGGGTCAATGTGACTGATTTCCTGAGTCAATTTTGTCAGTGGTTTCACAATTCGTCGGGCGCTCAGCTGAGTTAAAACAAAGCTGATGACAATAAAAAGGCCGCCGATAATGGCAATCCCGAAAAGAAAAACTTCTTCTCGTTGTTCAAATAGAGACGTGTCTTTTGCAACGTACATTACGCCAGTTGGTAACCGACTGACATCCACCCAGTACTCTTTATCTAATCCTTCTATCTCTCCAGAGAATGGTACGGGCAGCCCTTGAAAAACACGAGGCAGTTCTGGAAAATCTATTGTTTTGTTTGGCACGAATGAGACTAAGGCTGTAGAGGTTTTCCAGGTTTGTGCAACGTTATCAATTTTGGGGAGGTAATGAGTTTGTTCAAATTTTAATTCAAGCGCTACCATGTTTTCTTCGAGGTCGTCAGATAAAAGCTCTACTAAGCTAATGAGTGTAATGACCGTCAATACACTTAATGTGAAAAATTGCCGAAAAATGTGGTGCTTGATGGAAGGGCGCATGGATCAATTTACTCTTCTTCGGGTGGAATTAAGCGATAACCCCGACCCCGCATGGTTTTGATCAGAGAATGGCCTAGCACGTCTTTGAGCAGTTTTCGTAAATTATAAATGTGAGTGCGAAGCGTGTGAAGGTCAATGTCATCAACCCCCCAAACGGATTGACTTAATATATCGTGGGAAACAAAGCGGGGGTACGCTTGTATCAGCGTTTCAAATAGCCTGGCATTAGTACCAGATAATTCAACTTTTTTTCCATTATTAAGAGAGATTGTCAATGTGCCGGTGTTAAAATAAATACTACCGGCCTTTTTTTCGCCCTGCTTAGCGGGGTCTCTACGCGACAGCGCTTGAATGCGTAATTCCATTTCTCGCATATTAAAAGGTTTGACTAAATAATCATCTCCGCCGAGTGAAAACCCGGAGGCTTTATCCTCTATATCGTCACGAGCCGTCATGAATAAGATAGGTGTATTGCATTGCAAGTCGTTACGAATACGTTCGCAGACTTTCAATCCCGAAAGACCAGGTAGCATGATATCCAACACAATCACATCATAGCGGTTAACTGAAACCAAGTGCAGTGCGGTAAGGCCATCGTAGGCAAAATCAAGGCAATAGAATGTTTCTCCCAGGAACTCAAAAATATTCTCAGCCAGTGCTCGGTGATCTTCTACGATAAGAATTCGCAGGTGTTTTTTTCCGGCTTGTAAGTCAGATGGCAATATTTTATTTCCTCTAATTGGATATTGTTCCATTGAGTTGTAATAACGTAAAACGTCGATTAACCCATTCTACTTGAACTTGACCGGCCAGTGAGGAAATAATTTTATCCGCCTTTTCATTAGCAATAGCGACAAAAAATATCGACTCGGCATTATTTTTTATCAATGACTTTACCTCGGCTAACTCCATTACTTTAATGCGCCCTTTAGAATAGAATCGAGCAGAGAAAGGGGGTTTTCCAATATAGATGAGCGGCTGGGTGTTGTTGTTTTTGTGTTCATTGTAATGCATTACCAGCGTTTTTTCTGTTTTAAGCTTATCGGGATAAAACTGTGTGTAAAAACCTATGAGCAAGACAAGGAATGGTACCACTGCGGTGATGACGCTGAGTCTTCTGGTTGGAATGTGGGTAATCAGCATCGCTATCAAAATAGCGAGGGGAGCCAGGGCGGGGAGTTGGTAGGTCCATAAAATATTGCCGGAAAAAGTGAAAAACAGGCTTGGGAACAGCGCTGAAAGTAATAACAGGTACTGCGCATCACTTAACTTTTGTTTGAAAACAGAATTAAATTTTCTTGTGCTAAGGCCACGCCAAATGAGGATAATGATCGCAATGGGCCCCCATGGAAAGGAAGCCTGTAGCCAATAGACCCAGATGGTTCCATAGGCTTGTTGGTGAGCGCTACCATAAAGGTCGCCTTTCCAGCCTGAATCGACAAAGCGCAAAAAATGTTCGCCGACAATAAAATAATTGATAAAGCCCGGTGTTTTCAATTCTGCAGCGATATACCAGGGTAAAGACAATAGGGTGGTGAGTAATAAGCCTCGTCCCCAGGGAAGGTGAGACAGGTTACGCCATTGTCGCTGCCCTATCATCCATAAAGCTATCGGGCCTCCGATTAAGACCAATGCGAGCGGTCCTTTTGCCAATAATCCGATGGATAAACCAATAAAAAATCCCCATCCCCAGAGTGAGCCGGGTTGCCTTAATGCAAGAATAAGACTCACTAATGAAAGTGTTGTGCCCAGTGCCAGAAAGGGATCGGTTAAGACTGCACCAGACATAATGTAACTGAGCGCCATAGTAGAAAAAATCAGGGTGGCAATGAGTGCTTGGCGATGTCCGCTTATAATACGTGTGACATGATAAATAAGCCCCAACATGCCGAGATTTGCCAGCCAGGATGGTAGGCGAGCGGCGAACTCTGTGATACCAAAAAACCGAAACGAAAGTGCTTCTGTCCAAAATGACAATGGGGGTTTGCCCCAAAAGGGGATACCGTAGTCAAACCAGGGCGTGATCCAGTCGCCTGTTTCAGCCATGATGCGAGCCACTTCGCTATACCTTGCTTCGGTTGTATCAAGCATTGGCACCATCGCCATGGTCAGCCATCGACTGAAAACAATAATCACCAATGACCAAAACAGTAAATCAAGATGCTTGAGCATGAATATCTTTCCTAACCCTGTTTTTTGAATGTATGTTTGTGATTTCGGGAGCATGAGTGATATCACGAATGAGATAGTTAGGGCGCTGTTTGGCTTCGATATAGGTTTTGCCGACATACTCACCTAAAATACCAATGGCGATGAGCTGAATACCACCTAAAAAAGTGATGATTGAAACCAGAGATGGGTAGCCATGAACAGGATCTCCCAAAATAACTGCTTTGAAGACAATCCAGAGACCAAAGGCACCACCGATGAATGCGGCAATCATACCTAAGCTCATGACCCATCGAAGCGGGCTAATTGAAAAGGAAGTGATGCCTTCGAGAGCCAATTGCAGTAAACCGAGGTAATCCCATTTACTTGTTCCGGCTGCACGTGGATTACGGTCATATTTTAATATGACCGTTGGCATACCAATCCAGGCAAACAAGCCTTTCATAAAACGGTTTCGTTCAGGAAGTTGCTTTAAGGCCTCTACTGCGCGTCGGCTCATTAGGCGAAAATCACCGGTGTCAGCTGGAATTTGTGAGCGAGTCAGCCCATGTAAAAGACGATAAAATAAATAGGCCGTCGTGCGTTTAAACCAGCTATCACCCGCACGTGAACGGCGTTGCATGAGTACGACATCACGACCTTTACGCCATTCTGTTAGCATTTTCGGAATCAATTCCGGTGGATCTTGTAAGTCAGCATCCAGTATGATAACTGCGTCGCCTTTGGCATAATCAAGCCCTGCCGTGAGTGCCGCCTCTTTACCAAAATTACGACTGAGTCTGATGATATAGATGGCAGCATTGATGGCGACTTGTTCAGTTAGATATTCAGCGCTTCCATCACAACTACCATCATCAATAAATATGAGTTCTGTGGTGGCATCGAGCTGTTGTATCACCGCATTTAATCGAGGTAAGCACAACGGCAGAACTTCACGTTCATTGAATACAGGAATAATGATGCTGAGTATGGGTCGATTCGGGTCGTTCTTATTAAACAGGTTGTGACTTTGGGTCATTAAATACAATCCTTTTATATAAAAAATAACTCATCAGTGCCACTACAAATGAGGTGATGCCCTGTGCATACATGGTGCTGAGCAAGATGATGTGATGCAAAATTGAAAAAAATAACAAGTTAGCGATCCATAGCAATGTACAAACAGCGATGTAACGCTGTAGTGTAGAACGGTGAGCTGTGCTGGATTGGAATGTGATTTTGTATTGCAAAATATAATTAACAATGGCACCAATAGAGGCACCCACGGCGGTTGCTGTAATAGAGCTTATGTCTGCATTTATCATCAATGCCATCACAAGCCAATGGGACGCCGTAGCCAATCCCCCCGACAGCGCAAATCGTATGAATTGAATCAATATCTTTCCCTTGAACATATTAATGAGGTACTTCACTGCGCTTATCATTTGAGCAGTGTAGCCAAATTTAAATCAATGAAAAGTCATAAAAACATCAAGAAAAGATCAATTTTCAGGCCAAGCAGGATAGCTTTGTTCTAGTATGGAATTTGCTCCGGCAGTAAGTGATAAAGAAAAAAGTCAATCCGATTGTTAGGGGTTGGGTCAATGCTATGGAAAATTTAACCGTTCAGAGCTTAGGTTTTCGCTTCAACAAATTGATAATTATTTAATTTGTTGGAGGACGTGTACGTTTTTTGGTCGAAAACTAAACACAAACACCTGAAAGGAGGCCAGGTGAAAGTTTCCTTATCTGTTTGTGCATTGGCAATTAGGGTTTGCACGTTAGGGTTAAGTGGTGGGGTACTTACGTCCAGTGCTAAGCGCGGCTCGGTTTACTCGACTGTTTGATTCATGCAACAACGCTCCCTCAGTTTGCACATCTTGAGAGCGGTTATCTCGTTTTTAAAGGGGCCATTTTTTTTCCGTAAAAAAGCTTACTTATAAAGGTGAATTTAATGCGAATTTTTTGATCTGGAAAATGTCTATTATAATAGTTAATTTGACACTGCAAATGAAGAGAAAAAATTGAATCACTATTTTAAATTACGAATCGCGAGTGTGATCATTGCCTTACTTTTATCCGGTCAAGCACTTGCTTTAACCGTTTATGATGTTATTCAGCTTAGTAAAAAAGATTATACCGATAACGAAATCATCGCTTTAATTGAGGTGACCCATTCGGCATTTGAATTAAAAGCGGAAGATCTTCCTCGTTTGATGGACTTGGGTGTCAGTGAAAAAACTATTCAAACGATGTTGAAAACTGCATCTAAACATACAGATAATCGTTCGCCTTCTTATGCTGTGGTGCCCTCTAGCAAGGCCAGTACTTCAGCACGCTATATTCCAGCAAACGGCGCACCGCTTATTATTGCGGGGGGACAGTTTGAAACTAAGTTATTCGAAGAATCGGGTACGGGGCATCACCATCAACATCAAATGATCATGCTTGCTGGTGTCAACTTGTTTGTGCTTAGAGATAAAGGTACGTTTTCTTCTATAAAAAATCGTGCCGATGGGGTAGTAATGCAATTGGGGCAGGCTGTTTTAGCGGGTCAGGGTATATTCCGACCGAAGATGCTAGAGGGTAACCCTGTCGTGATGTTTTATGGAAACAAAACACAACAGTCGAGGGTTATTTTAAGTGTATCATCAACGGATGCCTATGCTTACCAGCGTCGTAGTGGTCGTAACGTAACCCCTGTATTGCTTGCGGCTTATTGGAGTGCGTTGTTATCTGACTATTGGTCGATAACGATGAATGATGTTAGCCCAGATCAACTGATCAGCTTTCAGGAAGGCGAAGTTTTTATGGTCTTGTATGAGCAATGGAAAAAATCAAGCAATATGTCCAGCGCACGCTTAGACGATGCCGCTCAATTACTCTCACGCCAAATGCAACAAAACTTGCTGCATTTGGCAACGACGGTGCCACGTGATTTTGTATCACGTGAAACGCCCTCTATGGTAGAGCAGCCATGAAACATCGATGTTTAGTTGGTCTATGGGGGTTGGTTATGATGGCAGGAGTGCAGGCCGACCATTTAAAAGTGAGCTTTGAGGATGTCATTTTGCTTAATCAGCGGGGTGTTTCAGAACAAACCCTGTTGTTGTTTTTAGAAAACCGAGCTTTAACTTTTAAGCTAGATGCCGTTACCCTCGATAAATTAATGACGGTGGGTGTAAGCGAAGAAGTGATTCGCTATCTGGTTTCACAAACGCAGCCCGAACATGCTCCGTCGGATACCAAGGCGAAAGAAAAGGCGCCTGAGTCCACACCAATCACAAACTATGTTCCCTATCCTGTTTATCCGACTTATTTTTATACTCCTAATTACTATAGCTATTCTTATGTATATGGGCGTTCGTATTATCCCCATGATTGGTTCGGCCCTCACTTCCGGTTTGGTTACAGTGGCAGACGACATGCTGGAGATTATCTTGTGCATCGTCCTCGTGTTCAGCATAATAGTAATGCAGATCACCATGTCGTTTCAGAGCCGCACAGAGCAGATCATCGTGTTCACTCAGAAGAGCATGTTCGTCATGCAGAACAAAATCTTCACAATGATCATCATAACCGCAGTGCCGGTCGCCATAGTGACTTAAGGTCACACCGAGCAGGCCATCGTGCTCATTCAAAACATCATAAAAAAAATCATGTAGAGCATCGTGCTGATCATAAGAGTAATGCAGATCACAATGTTGATTCAGCTTCGCACAGAGCAGAGCATCGTGCTCACTCAAGACATCATAAAAAGCATCATGGACGCAGTCACGGAAAAAGTGAACATAGCGGTGATCGTGGTCACTAGCATTTGTGGATTATCCATAGGTTTATTTTTGTAGCTTGATGTCGTTTAGTCTGTAGCGAGACTGAAGCAGGACACGTCAACAACCAAAATAATAAACCGGTACGACCCTTTCAAGCGTCGAATCCCCGACATGTTCATAACGTAAACCTTCTTTGGATATTCGAAACCCATGATCAGCAAACACTAGTATCGGTAATTGTTTATCCAAGCGTGAATAGATACGCTCAATAGCTAGCCCAAGCCTTGCTTTTGCCATGTGACATAGATGTTCAAAAGGTAAAAATTCTTGATGTATTAATTCTTCAATAACATTGATTTTTTCAAATTTTTTATTAATATTCAATGAAATTAATTCATCATAAAAAGCATCGGTGGTGGTCCGATCAGAAACGTAGGCATGTTCCATTTTTTGGAATGGCCAGTCGTGTAAAAATTCAGTTAGCCAGCTTTTCAACGGGTTTGATAAGACTAACCCCGCGGCATCTAAAATCAGCCATTGACAGTTATTTTGTTTTTCCAATAATACGCTTACTGGAGAAAGTGTACTTATAAGCTCGGTGTGCGCCAGTTTATTCAACCGAGT
>VAPL010735257.1_pt1 | contig 19577 bp, 36 predicted proteins | sample 3395061 | NCBI WGS metagenome assembly VAPL01 (sample SAMN08290444, study PRJNA428436) | hydrothermal vent metagenome | isolation source: Deep-sea hydrothermal vent chimney 2 | place: Pacific Ocean: Juan De Fuca Ridge | depth 2182 m m | reverse complement strand
ATCTTATCTTTAAGCGGGACTGGTTTTACAGTTCGATTTCCGCGATGTCTGGTGCCCATACCGCTGCTACGTTCTGGACAAGTTACTTAATAAGGGTAGGGGGAATTTCAACCGCTTGCTACTTACCTTATTAACCGTCTTATAAATCTTTACTACTTTAACTTTCGATACAATGCTTCGTTGGTTCCACATCTATCTTTTAATCTATCAAGCCACGCTCGATTTTTAACCTTAAACATATCGACCTTATTGTTTTTCTTGTTCTTGTATTTGCATACAATACCTTCAAACGTCATGCCTTCTAATGTTCCGTTCTTTGCTTCATCTATAAGTTCTTCTGTCACGAAGCCCCTATGTAAAACAAGTGGGATATCCAAATCCCCGAATATATCTACGAACTTTTCTGGTTCAAGCATTCCGCGCTTATAAACATTCACATCAATTAGTGTTAGTTTATGTTCCTCATCTTCATGGCTTCCACAAAATGAATTGCCACCATGGAATTCGAAGAACGCTACTGCCCTGTTCCATTTGTTCTTGAAAAATCTTGCGGCTAAATCATTCGCAAAGTTTTCCATTATTAAGTTGATTGACTCGCCCAACATGTGGGTGTTTTCATCTATCAACCTTGTTCTACTTCCAAATTTGTAGAACCCTTGTTTATCAGACCATTCAACGCGTATGTTGGAACCGTCTATTTTGTCAAACGCATATACCTGCGTTGGTTTAATCTTCGTACTAATCGTTGGGTAAGATTTCATCTTGTAACCTTTATATTACAGGCAATAAAAAAGCCTGTCTATTTCTAGTCAGGCTTTTGGGAAATCTTTGATATCGTTTAGTTTATAATCCTTTGATATCTCCGCTCAAAACCTGACCGTGCTGCGTGGCTGTATTTTTAGCCACCGCTTTGGTAATATTTTTCATATTATTGGTTTTGATAACAATCATTGTTCTGTACTCGTTTCGTATTTCTTTAATTAAGTTTCAGGTACTATATACCCTTTTCTTTAATTTGTCAACTCTTTTTTGAAATTAATTTCAAATATGTTTAATAGTATATATGTCTTGTGTAAATAAGTGTGCGATTATGATACACTATCTGCAAAATTCTTAGCGGCTTGCTTTGCATCATCTAGTGTTTTTATAGTCTTCTCGCCGTGTTCGCTAAACTTGGTGCCTTCGTCCCCATAGTCATCAACGAATAGTTTGTCGCCAATCTTGAATCCAAATACAGCCCGATGACTCCAACCATACCATATGCCTTTCTCTTCGTCAAGACCAATACCACCAGTTTCAACCTTGGTTATATTATATTTCTTGATTATGTCTGCTTGGCTTTCAACCACCAGTTCTTTTAGTTTCATATATTATCCTTATACCGCAGATGATATGAGTTGCGGTATAACTTTATCGCTGTAGCTGTGTTACGATATATCTAAGAATGTCACCCTCTTGACTATACTGTGCTTCTTCGTCAATCTTGTCGAATATAGTGTCTAAGTATTCAATTGCCATATCATTCATACTATCGCCCTCAACACCATAGGTGTTCTCTACAATAATGTCTTTAACATTCATTCCGGCTTATCCTTATCTATAGTTCCATCCTTATGTTCTGGTGGGGTATAGATAGCATATAATTTTAAGTCTTCTGTTTTTGATGTATTGACTATATTGTGTTGAGAACCTGCCGCAACAACTACAGCTACTCCAGCATTCAATGCCTCTTTCTTTCCATCCAATACAGATTCACCAACACCAGATTCAATCCTAATAAACTGGTCGCCCTGCTTATGCACTTCCATGCCGATTTCATCGCCCGGTTTAATAGACATCACAACAACCTGCGAAAGTTTAGTTGTGTGTAGTACCGTTCGGTAGTTTGTATTTTTTGTTGTTTCGTCTTCGATGTTTATACGAAAGCTGTCGTTTTTTTCATTGACAACTTCCTTACCATCTTCTGTTAATTGGTGCAACCTCATGATTTACCCGCGATTAGATTTTGATGCTGCAGAATATGCGCGGTCAATCATCATCGTGGCATCTTCTATATTACCATCACGTAAGAAAATTTTAGCATCGCGCAACATTTGAGACAACTGCGACATTACGTTTTGCTCAGGGGTCTTGTCACCACCGTGTCCAGCAGGACCAAATCCAAATCCACCTTCGGCAAGACCTGCATCTTCTGCGAGAACCTTTTCTTCTGTCACGCCAGCAGTTTCTAGTGCCTTTTCTTGTTCGGTAGCTGCCTCAACTACACCAGCTAATTCTTTTAATCGTTTACTATCCATGATAATACCTTTAATTTATTATAAGGGTATTTATCATTGTTAAAAGTTTAAGAGAGTTTCTGCGTTCCTATCTATTTCAATGCGTTGCATGGCTTTTGAAGCATATTCGGTTGATATTTCAATCCCCACGTAGTTCCTACCATTGCGAACTGCTGCAACACCAGTCGTACCAGACCCCATATAAGGGTCAAGGACTGTTTTTGCTGTGGTCGCAGCAATAATTCTGTCTGGTAGTTCTATTGGAAACGGGGCAGGATGTTCGTTGTCGTTGTCTTGTGTTATTTTCCAGACATCACCGTGTAGGTTACCTTTAGGTGCTAACATAAAGTCGGGCTTACACATCATATAGATAACTTCGTATGTTGGTAAGAAGTAACTGTCATTGAAGTTAATACCACCCGCTCGCTGCCAGATGATAATTTGTCTTAATGGAAATCCTTCTATGATATCCCTTCGGTCTTGCATCAAACCATTTTGCACACGCCACTTATGGTTATAAAAAATGGCGCCATTGTCTGGGATTATTCGAAATAGTTCGGTTAACACCGCGCGCTGATTTTCTACATATTCGTCGTGTGGTAGGTCGTCCGAATGGTCACTGTAACCATTAATAAGTGCTGCGTTCTTCCACTTACTTGCACCACCTTTGCGCTTAAACCCACCACCTGTGGTGTTGCGGATATTATACGGCGGGGATGTAACAACGAGTTCTATACTTTCGTCGGGAATTGTCTTTAAGACTTCTAACGAATCACCAACAATGATGTTGTTAAGATATGGTTCTTCTTTAATCATCAGCTTGGGGTAACTCTTTGAATTTTTTCATTAATACTTCGGCTTCTTTCATTGAAGTATCCCATTCTTCTTGGGTGAACAATGGCGTATATGGTATCGTTACTTCTTTCATCAACCACTGACCAAAATAATTGTCGCGACCCCAATCTTCTGCTTGTTCTTGAAATTCGAATAGTGCTATTGGTTCTGGACTATCAAGTAGCCAAATACCAAACATTTTAACTGTATTTTTTTCACTCATCGTCGCAGTTTACCGCATGCAGACGAGCTTGTCAACACTAGAATGTGTTAAAATCTATCAGGGTCTTTGAAATTGGTTTCGCCATTTTCCATGTTGCGGTCAGCATCCATTTCTCGTTCAGTAGCCGCGCCTTGGTCATAGTTCCGCCCATCTTCTATCTTGCGGGTAATAAGGGTTTCTATTTCTGATAATGCTTGCTGTGTCATACGAAGAACATCGTCGTCATTCATACCGCCAGCTTCTGCACCAGCATTCATCGCATGCTCTTCTGCAAAGGCGAATATCTGTTCTGCCATCGAATGTGTATCTAATCCAACCGATTCTTGTAATTCTTTTACTTTCATTATCTTAACCCACTATACAAGGTGAGCCAGCAATGCCACCAAGTTTTGTGAAATATGCAATAGAGGCATCATTTAACGTTGCAAATACGTTGGCTTCTGTAACAACGGTGGTGCCATTATCGCCTTCGAGTCTGACATCATATCCTATTGTTGTTTCTGTTATAAGTTCATTGCCGCGTACTTGGATAATTACACCACCGCGAATAGCAGGGTTGGCTGCTGTAGTAATAATCCATACAGTTGCGCCTGCGTGGTATAAGTGTGTCATTGTTCCCATTAAAATCTCCTAATCTTATAACCTATTTATAACTAATAGAATTAAATGCTGTCCATATCAAGCACTAACGCTTTTATTTGTTTGTCGCCACGAGCAGCCGCAGCAGCAATTCGGTGGTTACCGTCCTGTGTGTAATATTTCCCTTGGTATTTGAGTAATACAACATCGCCGCTTGGGCTTGTTGTTTGCTGTTTATTCGTTAACGCATCAAGGTGTCCACCATCCAACATGTCTTCTGATGCTACTATATTTGATACTGACACGGCTTCAATGCTACCGTATTCCCTTCTCCCTTGCTTGAGTAGTTCCCCAATCTCACGCAAGCCATTTGGTTTTTTTCCCCGGCTTTTGTAATACGCAAGAATCTTGTCGTCAAGTTTTTCGGACAAATCGAATACGTGGTTAAGGATTTCTGAATCTGCTACTGGAAGTGGATTTGGTGTAGTTCGGCGTCGTTCATCGTCGTCCATACCATCATCCCATCCATCTTCTTGAATCTGTGGGTTGAATAATCGTTCTACATCGTGTAAGAATTGTTTTTCTGGGTCGAGTGCCCGTTCAAGGTGTTCTTCTTGTTCTGGTGTTAATTCTGGCGATTTGGTGTATCCAATATCGACCAGAACTTTAATTGTAGCGGCATCTTTATCCTTCATGTACCTATTTATAAAGGATAAAGATTAAGTTCCGTGACAACTTCCAATCTGCGTTGTGAAATTGCTTCGGCGATTTCTTTCCCAACCAGCTTATCGCGGGTTTTTGGGTCTAGGTCAGCAAAACCAACCTTTGCTCCGGCAATTACGGCAGTCATTATACGATTAATTGCAGCGTATGTTCCTTCCTCGCCCCCGTATAGATGTACGTGTGCTATCCGCTGTATTTTTTCCACGTTACGCCATGCGTTAACATCTTCTAAAGATTTCCACAATATTTTGGTAAGGTTACTGACATCAAAAAATGGTGGCGAAGATTCTTGGATAATATTTTCTAATTTACAAGACCATAATACCGTGTTAAGTAAATGTGTTGGTGCTTTGATGTATATTAGCATACTCATAACATCCCTACAATCAACATCTAAAAATAACGCAGCCACTCGTTCTTCAAACGTTGCATTAAGATTTATTGCAAATTTAAGAGCAACGCCGTTCCAGTCACATAACTCATTGAAGTATAAATCAAATGCGTCAGTTACGTTGAGGTAGTCGAAGAATTTTTGTGGATGGTCTTCCATCATAGCTTTTTTGAATTCGGCGTAAACTCGCTCCATCGGAAGACTTTCCATTTCATCACTTGCAACAATGTTGCGCATCAACTCTACTGTTCCTGTAGCAATATCAAAATCATAACGCGCAGCAAATCTTGCTGCGCGAAGAACACGTAATGGGTCTTCTGAAAATGCTTCACTGGTATGCCGCAATATACCTTCCTCTGCATCTTCCTGACCATTATATGGGTCGATAATATCACCAATAAAATCTACCACGCCGGTTTCTAAGATATCGGCGTTGACTTCAATAGCCATGGAATTCATGGTTAAGTCGCGGCGTACCAAGTCATCTTCCAGTGTAACGTCAATATTGAAGTCACAATCGAAGCCATGGTAACCAGCACCGGTTTTGCGCTCTGTGCGCGCCAGTGCAAATTCGTCTTTGGATTTGGGGTGTAAAAAAACGGGGAAGCCTGCACCCACTTGTTCAAAGCCAACACCTTCCATATAGCCACGCGTTGCGCCAACTACCACGAAGTCAAGGTCTTTACTTTCGCGACCTAGAACTTTGTCACGAACCGCGCCGCCTACGAGATATACTTTTATATTGTTGGAATTCATACAAAGAATTGTAACATAGGGTTACAAAATTGTCAAGTGTTATTCACACCAGTTTTTAATTTTTTTGCCACCAAAGTAGGGAACTGCAAGCCCTTCATTTATAAGCGCCTCGGCGACATCTACGCCACCAATTTTGACTTTACCAACGATACGACCACCATATTTTCCCCATTTGAAATCATCGACTTTCATTTTCCTGTAACCAATGACTATCATTTCAACAAATTTTTTGGCTTGTAGGGCAAGCTCTGCTTCTTTGATGCATCCAGCACGTCCAAGCTTTCCAGTTTTGTAATAACTGGCAGCGGGTTTTTCTGGTGTATCGATACCATATATTCTGACACTAACTTTACCAAGTGGGGCTGGGAGTCTGGATGACATATCAGTTTTGATGGTATCTCCATCGTAGACTTCTACTATTGGTAGCATCATATAGGAATGCACTACCATGGGGAATAGTAGTATGGTTATTAAGAAGAGATTTTTCACTTGACGATTTGGAAAACGTTTTTACCAGATGCGGCTTGCCCCATTGATTGAAACTTTGTGCCATGTGGTACGGAAATAGTTTTTCCACCACCTTGACCTAATTGTTTAACTTGTAGACCATCCATCGAACCACCAAGTACTAAGAATCGTCCTGCTGCATTTTGGATTACATCACCTTTTTGTGGTGTCTCGCCCATTTGTTTTTGGAAGTCGCCACCACGCGCAGCTGCGTCAGTCGCCTGTTGTTGATTCTGTTGATTCTGTTGATTCTGTAGTGCAATATCACTACGGTCAAATTCCATTAAATATTCTTTGAATGTTGCTTTCACTGATTCCACCGCCCTTAAATTGTTTTTCATTGTGTCACGCGCCTTACTACGCACATTATCGATACTAGCATCAAATTGCGCCGACACCGTAGGGTCATTTCTAAATCTATGATTTTCTAAATCGCGTGCTTCCTTGTTGTGGTCTGCTGCGCTCTTCCAGTAGATTTCGGCACCACGCGCTGACCAGTCTTTAATAATTGTTTCGGCTGTGGCAACATCATATTCCATAGTTTCTGTATTGGCGGGTTGATTTTTTATAGCTTCCCATTGTTTTTTAGATACTAACATTGTTACACGCGGCGGTTTACCCGCGCCCTGCGAAGACCTCACAGCAACCTGCGTCCCATCTTCGGTATAGACTGGTGTACTTTCAATCAAAAAATTCATTTACCATACCTTTAACTGTAAAAACGCTGGCCACTTATCACCTTTGAATTGGTTTGGGGGTTTGCGCTCTAGTGTAACTATCCGCATTTCCCCGTCGTTTATAGTGTAATCAAGAACTATGTTGAGGTTTGACGAATAGTCTTTAACAACTGCTTGAAATTGACCACGCTTTTCTATTTCGGATTGTATTTTTGGTGTGTGCATCTTTTTGAATTTAAAGAATAATTCACTAAGCTCTTTTGCTGTCACATCACTATTCCGTCCTAATACTCTATCTCTGCCACCATGACCAGTAAAAACTACCCGCTTAACGCCAATATCACTAAACATCTGTGTTAAGTGATTTTCAACTTCACGCATTTCCTGTTCATCCTGAAGTTCGTTAAGTTGTTGTTCGTGTAACAAGAAATCTTTAAAGGTCGGTTCCATTATCTGCGCCTCGCGAAGTCGCGGTCGCGTTGCTGTTGCATCAATTCTGTACGTTTTGCCTGAGAGTGTTGTGTTGCTTCATATTCGTCATGACTTAGATAAAAGTCCGTATCAGGGTCGTAATATTTACCTTCTTTGGGGTCATAGTAGTATACTTTACCATTATCACCACTGAATGGACACTCTAAGCCATCACGTTCTGAATATTTTTCCCTATCGATTGCAGGCTTTGTGTAGTAGCCCTCAATTATATATTCGTGGAACGTAATAGATTCAGGTTTAACTTTGCATTGTGATTTTGTGTTGGCTGTCATCTATCTCTCCGTATACCAATTTAGCGTTATACCTATTTATTAAAAGATAGATTTAAACTTAATTATTCGGCTTCACCAAGAGATATTAATTCTTCTCTGAGGGTTTCAATTATCGGTTGGATTGTAGTAAAATCAGTTTCTACGAGAACATGGTCTTCGACGGTTTCTGCGATATTATCAACGACTTCCAATAAGTCTTCAATCATTTCGTCTTTTGTTTTCATTGTTTTTCCTTTTTATATAACTTTAACCCTTATATATCATTGGAAAAATAAAGACGAATTTTTAGCCAAACAGGACCTGTTGTCCATCTGTGGTCACTAGCATTACTTCTGCTAACATTCTCTGTTCTTCTGTGAGGCTGTTTTTTGCCATTTCACAAGCCGTTCTGTCGGTGAAGTTACCAGAAACTGGTACTCCATTGACTTTTAATACATATTGTACTGTGTTTACATCATCGTTAAGACGTTGCTCTTCCATGATAAATTCTCCTTTATTAAATATCACATATGTGTATATTTAGTTCGGGATATTCGGAACTTACCTTCTCTACAATTGGTAACACTTCGTCTTCCCAACTCAGTCCACCAAGTCCGCAACCAACCATTGGCATATAAATGTCGTAACCTTCAATGTTTGCGTATTCTGCTACGTGGAATAACGTACTGCTGATGGCTTCTGGATTTGCATATCGTTTACCATCATTGCCACAATGAATCTGCGTATACGAATTTGCAATCACTGGTTGTCCACTGTAAAGTAGAAGATCAACCTGCCCCAATAGGTCTTCACCTACACCGTTTTCTTTGAAAGCTTCATAAGCACTCGGCCACTTCCTGCGAATCGCACCAGCAACACCAGAGCCGTAACCACCAACACAATTACAACCGTGGTAGATGACACCTTCGCCTTCTTCCACGGTTGTGAGGTCTTTTGTTATATAATCAATCGTCACTGCCGCCGCCACTATCAGAAGAACCAGAATCATACGACGAAGAGCTGTCACTGTCACTGTAACCAGAACTATAACTTTCTTGACGAACTGGTGTGTACGTTGCAGCCTCTGGGGTATTATCCGCAGGCACATCTACACTCCAATTTACTTCTTCGCGCACTGATTCCACAACAGGGGTATCACTTACGTCGATATCTAATAGGTCATCTGCTGGTAGGTCTTCTACTGGTTCAGAAACAGAGTATGGAATAGATTCGTCAATTTCACGAATATCACCATCACTAAACAATTCATTAAGGACAACCAAAAGCATAAGGTCTTCTATTAGGCTATCATCAGAAGAAGAATAGTAGTTTCCCTTGCGTCGATAATAATTTTTTGCACGGATTGAGGTTTTCTTTATTGGCGGCCGCGCCGGTGGTTGAGGTCTTTCGGGTTGTGTTTTCACGGACGAAAGAGTCGAGCCTTCTGTAAGTGGCTGTGAAGTTTCTTCCTTCTTACCCAGTCCAAAAAAGTTTAATATTGCTTGTATCATTGTAGTTACCCTTCCGGTTAAGTTTTTTCTACGTCACCATTGTCGTAGATTTTTTGCTTCTCGTATGGTACTGCCACCCTTCGGTAGAATTCAAGTTGTACGGCAGATATAATACCCAAGGCATCATTAATCTCACCATAACTATCACCATAACATTTTTTTAACAATTTAGTGAAAACATAATTTATGTTCCCTTCCATGTTGTTTGCATCGTCGTCGCATTGTAAATTAACTAACGCTATCATCAATTCGTCGATAGCGGGGTTAAGTACATCGCGTTTTTCTTGTTTAATATATGGCATTATTTATTTAACCTCTTTTGTACCATTTCGATTATCTCCTTCGATAATTTCTCCGTATAATTTTCGGAAGAAGAATTTTTCGCATTTGAATATGGATGCGGACTTAACCACAAACCATATGTATTTCTGATAAAACTACCCAAAGAGTTTGTTAAACAATTCAGTTCTTCTATCGTTTTCGTTTTTATGCCAGCCTTGTCCTCACCCGTCAAGACTCGCTTAACTAAGTCATCGGCAATTTCATCCTTGGATAAAAATTCTATGTTAGTATTTTCGGGAACATCATCATTAGAATAAACTTCAATATCCGCCTCTGTTGGTTTGCCGTTTTCCTTAACAATAAAGTGTCGCGTAACCAATGACATTAACTTCTCCAGAATTCTGCGGTGCCGTATTGTTTCATAACTTCGGCGCCGAGAATTTCCTTAGCGTCTGATACTAAAGGTTTAACTTCTGGTCTGATTGTATGTAAGCCGGGTATGCCGTGAATATCATCGTTTTCGGAAGTGGTCTGCTCAACATTATTAAAGTCGTGCTCGAACCAATCTTCGCCGATGAAGTCGTAAACTTGCTTCATGGTATTTTCTGGGTTGTTTGTTAAATGCTCAAACTCTATGAAAAGAAGTCTGTCACCTAGACCGCGACTAAGTGCGTCGCGTATCTTATTGTATGCTATACCTACGGGTTGGTCGTTGCGCATCCAAACGGCAGCTCGACCTTCGACTGTTTGCCAATCAAAGTAATGTGTTTTTTCTTGAGGAAATTGCCATTCGTGTGTCTGTCCACGCCATAGCTTTTCGAATGAAGCGAGGATATCTGTTATGTTTCGTACTGGTACTAATATTTTTACTGGTCTATCTAATACATATTCTGCGAGTTCTATATTACCAACCCAGCCGCGCGACTTGTCGAACACGACTGGTCTTTCGCTAATTTCGTAATAGTTGTCCAGTATACCCTTCATAACCGCATTCTTTCCCGCCTTGTTTGGTGCAGCCCGAAATTCGTTTACGTTTTCCCACTGATTGCGAATAGCCAATACTATATCAAGAATACCCGATGTTGCTGTAGCATTAAACAGAGGGTTTTGGTTTAATATGTTGCATAATAGTGTACTGCCCGCTCGCGGAAAACCTGCTATAAAGTGAATTGTTTTGTCTGTCATTTAATTTCTCCGCGCTGTTCCATGCGCTGAATTACAATCTCGCAACCATCGATGGTCATTTTAATGAGTTCTCCTACTGGCTGCCAGCCTTCACATGAACCAATTAATTCTTGAACACGTTCCGCCACCACGCCGGGCAAACCACGAACAAGGTCGTAGTCTATTATTAAATCTTGCGCTATCACTTATAAGCCCACGTAGCGTTATTTAATCGCCGACTATCAGCAAGACTAATCTGCATTGGTTTTACGTCGGCAATGACTGTGGCGTTGGGGTGAAAGTTTGCAATTTCGGTAACAATTAAATCTTTTGTTTTAATTGCGGAGCCGCGAGTAAAGTATGCTACTGCCATGGTGATATCAGACTTTGGATTTGTATCTTGAATTTCACTAAGAAATTCCACATTAATTCCACCATCCCTTTTGCATGTATTCTTTGACAAGTAACCCTTGTTACCTTTCTCTACAGATTCAATGTATATCGTGAATACTTCTACCATTCTATCGCTCCAATTGTGTCTATGTATTTCATTAATCTTGAAAAATCATTATCGTTTTTCAAGTTAAAAATGGGAACAGAAAGTGTATCACCATATGCGATAGCTTGTCCAGTCCCACCAGTATTATTTGTTCTCGTACTTTTGGTAGTACAACCATCAGACGTCCAGCATACTACAAAGTCGGTATAGTTGTCAAGTTCTTTGCCCGCCAGCTGCTGCATATTTCTTGCCATCAACTGTCGAACTGGAACGCTAATATTTCTCCACCGTGCACCGTATATTTCTTCGGCAGCTTCGTAAGCGCATGCGGTTACGTTAAACAGTTTCGAGGGGTTATTGTTGAAACCCTCCCAAGGTAGATAAATTTCTTTTTTGCCATCAACAGAATCACACCCTTCTTCGAATGCAGTATCAGCTCCATCCGCACCGCCACTGCGTAGTGTAAACCCCCTATCGCCGAGGTCAACTGCAATGTCGTCCATTAAGGTTAAAATATTGTCTGGTGTTTTTCGAGCACCTATCCCGGTGTATATCATATGTTTTGGTAAGCCTTAGCTTCTCATAAGTTGTATTGAGATATTTCTTTTCATCTGCCTATTATTTCATAGTTGTTGGGTTTTGTCAACACATTAAAATGGGGGCATTATGCCCCCATTTTAATTTATAACCTAAATTGATTAGATTACATAGTACCAGCATTAGCTCGAACTTCCGCAAAGTTCATATCGCGTACAAGGTAACCATTTTCGTAAACGGTTTCAAGTAATGTGTCTGACCATTCGGGACCGAAGTCGCCAAGTTCTTCGACGCGTACAGTTTTGTATTCGTCAAGGCTTGCGTTGTATATAAGTTCCAGTTGACCAGCTTTACTAGCCTTGAAACTTTCACCTTCAATCTTATTGAAGTCTTCGTCGTAAACAGAAGGGTCTTTATAAACATCCTGCCATTCGCCGTTAACCCGAACAGCTGAACATTTCAATGCAAATTTGTGAGTGTCGCGATTGTTCTTTTGTAACAGACCACCACCCATTCCGAACGCCATATTAGATGCACTGTAACCTAATTCCATTAAGCTGTTTAGTATTTCAGTAACCTGTTCTGGTACGATACCGTCTCCTTGGATAACCCGAACGTTGTTTAGAACTTTGTAACCTTTACTATTGGTTGTAGTACCAAACACTTTTTCAAGTTCAACAACGACCTGAACTGGCATAGTGATAGCATTACCGCTGTCTGGGCGTAATACCCAAGTAGCGCCACTTTCAATTAAACGTTCTTTGAACAATGGTGTGATGTTCCGTACAAAGTTCATTGCATCGAAACTGTCAATTACGGTAGCGAATATAGCACCTTTCTTGGCATAAGAATCGAACATTTGTTTAACAAATTTAATTTCTCCATCGCGTCCCCAACTTGTGGTTGAGCTGTGTTCGCTTGCGGGAATGCTGTATCCAGCCATACGCGTATTGTAACCAAACTCAATAGCATGCACTGCAGCTATCGTGTCTGTACCCATGAAGCTAACCAAGTGGGCTGCGCCAGCAAATGCTGCCACGCCGTAGTCACCAACACCACGCGAACCAAAGTCATGGAACTTGAAATTGATTTCCGCCTGCGGGTCATCTGCAGATTTCTCTAAGGCATTCAGAATCGCTTCACGTACATAGTATGAAGTAGTACCAACAGTCATCGGACTCCACACTCGTACAAGCTTTGTTTCAAAGTAACTAACAAGACTGAAAAATCTTTCGTCTGGAATAGTAGTTTCGATTGTTACCAATACGTTTTTGATTGGAATCATTAAGCCTTCTGGTGCATTGCGAATGCGAATAGGCAATTTACCATCAAGTTCGTTAACAACCGCACGTAAAGCAATTTCGAGGTCTTTGACCATATTGCCATTCATGTGTTCGGTTGCCCATTCAATCATGTTGTAAACTTGTGCTGGTGTAATCCGCTGTAAGAAATATTCTTTAACAAGCATCTGCACCCCGAAGTTTAAAACTTTATCGCGTTTACCACCACGTGCTTCGAAATAAGAAACCATTTTATCACCACCCTTTATATATTGTGGTGCATGGGTTAATTTGTAAGAATCAGTATCACCAACACTCCCATACTTCTGGCGTATTTGGTATAATATTCCCAGCTCTTGTGCTGGTGTAGGTTCATTGTAATTCATAGGAAATCCTCCTAGTTAAGTTAATACCAGAACTCTTTGTTCAGGATTTTATTTGGCTACTTAAATATCCAGTAACCAGTAATATAAGTTGTTCATCGGTCGTAATGCCGCGCAATAAACTCGTTACAGTTTTCATGCTTGGTGTTTGTATTACCATGCTATAAAAATCAGGGCGCTTGGTACATGCCACAGAAAGAACCTGTTGAATTTCTTCTTCGCGTTCAATCATATTTTCCATCAGTGCTTTCATCTTACTCATTATTTTCTACCTTTCTTAATATCGAATTTGTATCCAGCCTTCTGTTTTGAAATTTCACGAAAAGTATCTTCGTGAAATTGTGTGTCACTAAGTCCCCACTGGAGTGCCGTAATTTGAATCTCGTAGGGTAAATTATAAAAGAATACCCTAAGTTCTTCGGCGGTTAAGCTTTCGTTGAGAACTTCAAGTACTACATCATGAAGCCCATCACCCTCGTCGTCTTTAAAAACTTCTTTAACCAACGCTACTTTAAATTCACTACTAAACATTATCTTTTACCTTATAAGTTTATTTCCCAAATATCTATAATTTGGAAAATTTTCAGAAACTAATCTTTTTCTAACTGTATGATATCCAATATCTAATATTCTTCCTGCTTCTTTGGCGTTATCATATATCGTATTATCAATTTCTACCATTTTCACATTTTTTCTTGATTTTAGTGATTTAATTCCGCCACATTTTGAACTACAAACACGATTAGTATCTAAAATGTGATGTTTATATTCTAAAACTTCGAAACAATTATTGCAGATGGGGCATTGGTGCTCTTTATATATTTTGGGTTTTGCGTTTGCCAGTCCCATTTGTTTTGCTTGTATTTTTGCCGCCGCCATTTGTTTTTCGGTTTTGGGTAATTGAGACACCCATCTCATATTCTCACGCATTTTTTCTGTTGGTTTCCTTGTTCTTCCTTCTTGTCGTCTTGCTTCTTTCCATTCCTCTGTGTGAGTTTTTCCTAAAAATCCATTTGTTGCTGTTGAACTAGCAATAATATTGTAAAAGTTTCTATCATTGGCGGCATCATAATCGGCAATAATTCCCTCTTCAATAATATTCATATCCTCTTTACTAAAGCAATAACAAAGTATTTTACGTTCAAAATTTTCTCTGCCGTGTTTTTTTATAGCATGCTTTAACGCTTTGCCAGAACCGAGGTAAGATTTCCAACAGGCTCTATGTAACGAACATTGCCCTATATAGCGTTTCTCATTTATCAAATTTGTTGTTATGTATATAAAACCATAAGCCCTTAAAATATTATCATTCATATACTTATATATGAATGTGACCACTATACTATTATTTATTATATCATAACATATGCCGCATTTTATTTATTATCGAGAAATGGTCTTCAAATGTTTGGTCTTCCATTTTTTCAAATACACTAAATGGAACCCATTTAACGCGCTCCGCGTCGTCAGCTGCGGTAATTTTGGGCATCGGACCATGAGATGGCAATTCAATTATATACGTTCTTGTTATTATCCGACCTCTAATTGAGCGTTCTGGATGTTCAAACACTTTATCTGCGCGAATATTACTGCGCAGTATAGCAGGCGGCACTTTAATTTTTGTTTCTTCTTTCAATTCTCGCAACATTCCATCAATTGACCATTCCTTAGAATTCAGGTAACCTCCCGGCATCGCATATAAATTTTTGCCCGGCTCTGTTTTTCTCCGAACTAATAACACATGTCCAGATTTAATAACGACGACATCAACGGTATTAAATGAAGGTTCATATGGTGCAACTTTATACTTTTCTCGTAAGGTATTCAATACTGCAATGACTGTACTTTCATTACCTTCCCAATTATTGTTTTCGTAAATTTCTTTTTGTTCAAAATAATCTAACATTTTGTCCATGTTCCACATGCGCTCATGGGTAAGTTGGAATTGATATTCCTTGACCAGCTTGTCATATTCTGGTGTTAGCATAAATGACTGTATATAATCATGAATGCCTTTAGGTAAGTACCGGCCGATTTTTGATTCGAAGTCAAGGTTTTCAAACATTGCATTGCGAATGTCTGTTGCGTGTAAGTCTTCGATGTTTTCGATTTCGATAGTGTCCCACTGTGGGAACGATTCGATGTAGTATGATGTTTCGTCTTTGGTGTAACCAATAATTTTGGTTACATCACTTTCGTCAACAACAGAATCAACGATTTCTTGAACGCTTTGGTTCCAAGCATTTTCGTTATATATGATATCGCGGAGTGGAAGTATTATAACTTTTTCGCGGGCAGATGGAGTTAGTGATGCGCGAATCATATCAGCACGCTCATCCCACTTCCATGGATTTTTTGTTGTTCTTGGTTGATTAGCCGAACCGCCTAGAATTATTACACGTTTATTCGCAACCAGTGCAGCGCGTTGAATTGTTTCTATGTGTGCTTTGTGTGCAGGTTGAAATCTGCCGATATAGACTATATTGTCTGCTTGTGTGTTCATCTGGAAATCCTCCAAATAGATGATGAGGCAGAATCTTTTTCCGCCATTTATTACATTATATATGACTTCTAATCAAAAGTCAAGTCTTTTATTTGTATCTTCGTAGGTCTTTCGTATTTTTTAGCTTTCCAGTGTTCACATTTGTGACCACCATCAGATTTAGTTCTGGTATCCAATTCTTCACACAACCCACCACCAAACTTATCATTCCGCCATTTGGTAAAAGCATAACAACTACCACAATTTTTAGTTTTCATTGTGCCCTCTTGGGTCAGCTTTTGCGTGTCTACCATCAAACCATGGACGTGGGAGAGTATGTTTCTTTTCATCTTCTGGAAAAGGTATTAAATGTTCCACGCGTTTATATTCTTTATCACTCATCCATAAGAAGTGCGGCCATTTTATCCACTGCTTCTTATTTGAACGACACCAACGTATAACTAAGTATCCACCTTTGGTATCCCACTTATCTACAGCCCACGTCAAGCAGTTGTGTCTGCCTTTACGCCACGGCAATACGAAGAACCATACTATGCTCCAAGCTACTACCCAACCACCTAACTTAATAAAAGACCACATAACTTTCCTCGTGTCATATAGTCTTATTTATTCTTCCAGTAATTATCGCATTCCGGTTGTATGCAGCCTTTACCTTTAAAGAAAACCCACTTTGTCTGCAAAGAGCTACCACACTTTTTACATACGTAGGTTCCAGACATATACGACAGGTCATCCCTTATTATGCGCTTGGATGGACATTTAGGTTTCGCAGGTATATAATTTTGTTCATCCATATCTTTCTTAGTTACTGGAGGCATGTCGTCGTGTGCTTTCCAACTGTTAATAATTTGTGACTTATCTACATCTTTTTCTGCCACTAATTCTGGTTCTGTCCATCCAGTAATTGACCGTGCGGCGACTGGCGGTTTTGGTACATCTGCTACTGGTTTAACAACCCGCATTGGTATTTTTTCTTTTGCTTGTGTATTATACGTAACCGCATATCGCGTCATATACCAGTTTTGGATAATCGATTTAATCTGTTCGTTTTTATCGACACCTACGTTGTTCCAGAGTAACTCTTGTCGCGTAACATCCACACCATTACTATCGGTGATTGTTATGATAGAAATATAATCTTTTCCTAAGTTTATTATTTCAAGTATCAAGCCACCAGCCTCTTTGGGGTCCAGCTCAATGCGTTCAATTAACCCACTAATCAGCCCCGCTTCCTTGACCATCTTATCAACAGCAAGAATGTGTTTGTTCTTAAATTTTAATAGCATTAGTCTGCCACCTCACACTCACCAAATTCGTCACAGATGTGTGGTATGCCGTTAATTATCGTCGTTGTTTCATCAGTCGCAGCTCCTTCGCCCAGTGAAGATTCATTCCGCATAGCTTCATGTGTAGGTCCAATAACCAACGAAGCAAATATGCCGATAATTGCAACAACAATCATTAATTCAATTAATGTAAAACCTTTAATTTTTACCATTTCATTTTCTCTCGTAATACGCTAAAGAAGTCCCAATTTTGTGGTCTGTAAACCCTAACCACGCCGGGAGTTTTGTTAATCTGCAATTCAATATCTTCGCCATCGCCCTTATAGAATGTACTTAGTGCTATACCATCGCCATAAACTTCGATAGGTTGGCTACTATTCACAATTTGTGTTCTAAGTGATATCGTATCGCGCCCAGTAGTTATTACAGGACGACTTGTAAGTGTATGAGCCATCAGTGGTACAATTTGCATAATGTTCGTAGACGGGCTTACAATAGCCCCACCCGCCGACAATGACATTGCAGTTGAACCAGTAGAAGTCGCAACCAAAACACCACTACCAACGTTTTCGCTGACAAGTTTTTTGTTTATTGAAACTTCTACTTTCACTGGCACTTGATTTGTCATACCAGATAAAACAAATTCGTTCATAGCTATGATATCATCACCAACACGCATATTATCAACAAATACTCTACCTGTCAGCGCCATGCGTTCATCAATCTGTCCAACCCGGCTACTAATATTGCTTAAAATGGTATTGATATTGTCATTAAACTCTTCTGACAAAAAGCCAAGAGAGCCAGTATTGACTCCATATACTATCGATTTTGTATACCGAAAGCTTTTACGCATCGCACCCAACATAGTACCATCGCCACCAACAGCAATAACCAACACATCCTTTGTGCCTCTTGGGAAGTTTCCCTCTGTCCATATTATCTCATTATCTACACAAAACGAAATAATCTTATCGCGAACCAATGCGGTTTTTGCGTCGCCGCTGGGCCTGGTTATTATTAGTACCCTGTTGTATGTCATTATTTTCACCTATTGAATTGACATCCTGATAAATATAAGATATAATTATACCCCAATAAGGTTGAAATGTCAAATGAAATTTTTTACTTACAAAATCATCAACAGAGTAACTAATAAGTCGTATTATGGATGGACAAACAAAGACCCCATCAATAAAAGATTGGCGGTGCATTTTCATAGTGCAAAAATAGGAAAGTTGTTGCTACATAATTCTATCCGTAAACACGGCGAAGAGTCATTCGATATAGAATTAATTAATTCGTTTACGACAAAAGAACTTGCTATCGCTGATGAAATACGGTTAATTGCTGAAGGAAAAACAAACCACTGTAGATACCCAAATGGTGGATATAATATGACAGATGGCGGTGAGGGGGTTTCTGGATATGTTCGTACAGAAGAAGCTAAACAAAAAACCGCTGATAAAAATCGCGGTAAACTATCACCAAAGAAAGGCAAAACATACGAAGAGATATATGGTGCACAGGCAGCAGCCGAACGCGCCAAGCGGGGTACACTGGGTGTAGTCCCATCTACCACCACGCGAAAGAAACAATCTAAAGCGAAACAGGGAAACAAAAATGGATGTTTCCCTGTTCGCGTAACATACGACGATGGTAGTGTTAAAGTTTTCCCATCACAAACCGACGCATTAGAATTCCTTAATATAAAATCAAGGACAACTCTACGCTCAATAGCTACAGGTCTACGATATAAAAGCGGTAAGTATGAAAAATATAACTCGCCATATAACTTCACCATAGAATTACTCCGACACAAAATCTAACATTTTAGATATTGGTTTATATGCTTTCATAATTTCTAAATCAGAAAGATAGTCTATCTTTAACCCGTTACCATTCCTAATAGCATCAGTAATATTTTCGGTCGTGTTTTTCTTCATAAATGGACAACTCGAACATTGGCAGCCCGTATAGACTGGCGCGGAGCGTATATCCAAATCTGGTCTAAGTTGCTTCATGTTATATAAAAGTCCGACTTCAGTTGCAACATAAATCGTAGATAAATTATATGGGTGTTTTTTAACCCAATCCAACATACCCTTTGTTGAACCAACATAGTCCGCCATTTTTAAAACTGGTAGTGGACTTTCTGGATGTGCCAGCACGTATTTGGAACCATTTGTCCATGCAGTTAATGCTTGTCTTAGTTCATCGGCTTTGAATTTTTCGTGTACGTCACATACTGCTGTCCACGTTGGCATATTGTAACCGTATTGGTGGTTAAGATACGCCCCCATATTTCTGTCGGGCGAAAAGATAACCTTATTGCCCTTGGTATATTCTGCAGCCACCACATCATCGACAATTCTTGATGTTACGATTACATCCGCGAGAGCTTTCATCTGCGCACTTGAATT
>VAPL010139329.1_pt1 | contig 19586 bp, 23 predicted proteins | sample 3395061 | NCBI WGS metagenome assembly VAPL01 (sample SAMN08290444, study PRJNA428436) | hydrothermal vent metagenome | isolation source: Deep-sea hydrothermal vent chimney 2 | place: Pacific Ocean: Juan De Fuca Ridge | depth 2182 m m | reverse complement strand
CACGGTTTTATCAACTGGCTTATCATATCAAAAGATGGATGAGCCGGCAAAGGCTCGGGGATTTCATCAGCTACAGTCATCATAAAACCAATATAATAAGCATTTTTACGTTTTGCTTTGTTCCATAAATTGGTTTTTTGTTCTTGATTGATCAAATCACCCTGTAGCACCAATCGAATTGATTCAATCATTTCCTTAGCATCATCTTCAAAGGGTAAGTATTCAATTAAATATTCAGCGAGAATTTTACCCATTTCACCATCAACGACAGATTGTTTGTCTAACATCCTGCGAGCATTTTCAGATGTTGGCATTGACCACCACGCTCTTCTAGCAATTTCATTGGTAATACCAGTGGCATGCACCACGGCAACAACAGCTTCAGGTTCACCGAGTAATAATAATTGCTCTAAACTTTCATCTTTGGTTTGTCCCATTCTGGTCCATCGACCTAAGAACACAGGATAACCACCCGGTGATCCAAGAACATGACTACTAATGAGCTCTCTAACTTTTTTAATGTATTTATCATCCCGACAATTAGGATTTAGCACTACTTTAGCATCGCCCTTTTCTGTTAAGGCAAACACCAGCATTTTAGATTCGTCAATTCGAATAGCTTGGGCATTTTGATTTAATAAAATATTAAGTCGAAAATTGTCTTCACTTGATAATTCCATAAATTCCATATAACACAACTACTTTTACATTTTATAAATTAATTTAACTGGATTCGCTGTCCCCACGGAACAGGCAATTTACCTTTAACTAACCATATTACCGGATATAATGGCACTTCTTTTGGAAACTCACCTTCAGCATCGGTAAAATAAACCAATAAATCAGGATTTTGATCTAAAGTATCTATCCAATCAAAAATAGGATTAAAACTAGTGCCACCACCACCTTTCATTTTTTCAGGTAATGTAAATTCTTCCCAAGCTTCATAAATCCACGGGCCACCTTCAACAACTTGAGAATCACAGGCATTCAAGGTAACTTGCGCACGCATTTGTCCTTTGATGGCATTTATTTCAGATAAAAATTCCGACATTTCTTTATCAGAAATCGAACCACTAATATCAAGAGCCACAATAAGATTGATTTGGGCACTTCGTAATCGTGGAAAAATAGCCGGATCACCTCGACGTGTTGATGGTCGTGAATAATTATAATCATCACGAGCAACAGATGTAATATAACGCGCTAATAACATACGCCACGGTAATTGTGGTTGCAACATAAAATCAACCAAACGCGCCATGTCACCACCGAGTTTTCCAGCTTGCATTGCAGACTGAGCCGCACCGGCTAAACGCTGTTGCCATTGTGTCGATAACTCTTCCTGCTCTCGATGACTTAAAGGCGGTGGTTGTGCCGCTCCTGCATCACTATCACCCGGTAGTTGCTTTGGTCCTTTTTGTGTTTGATCTTTTTTAGTATCGGGTTCAGTATTGCCTGTCTCATTATCATCTGGCTGTTGTTTACCTGTTCCAGAATCTGCTTCATCAGGATCGCTGGGCTCATCGGGTTCAGAGTCAGCTGTATCAGATTTACCTTGTTTTTCTTTTTTACCTTTCGATGAACCCGAGTCACCACTATTGGACTGTTCATCTTGATCATCATCATAAATATGCTGATCATGAGGCTCTTGTTCTTCATTCTCATCGATATAAGGATAAATTTCTTCCGCAGACATATCTTTATAACTTTCTTCAATAAGAATACCGGGCGGTGGTGTTAAATTATCGTTAAGTAATAATGGATTAATCGCATAATCACAGGCAATATCCCAGCGATTTTTTATTCGATGTTCACGTCGCGCGAAATGCGACAACGCACAATGCAGTGCTTCATGAGCTAGCACAAATTGAGTTTGCGCTAAACTTAAAGCAGCAATATATTGTTCGTTATAATAAAATTTACGCACATCCGTTGCGGTGCTACGACACCACTCTGGATCAGCTTTTACCAATGGTAATCGTAAAACTAATGCGCCTAAAAATGGTTTATCAATAATTAAACGTGTTCGTGCAGCACTTAATTTAATTTCTACATCTGACTGCTGGTTATTGCTATCCGGTATTTTCATCTGAGATCATATATAGAATTACATATCATACAACATGACATCAGCAACAGAATTAGACCATTTAGCAAACTGAGGTACCGAAAATAAATCTTGGCCAATAGCTCGGTGCATATCAGAAACCAACATCACACCCATTTCTTTCTGAGAAAATGATGCCGCATAATCTAAAATATTGCCATGAATTATTTGCGCCCCATCGGAATCTTTTTCCCGTATCGCACGTCCTACCAGTGCCGATGCGACCGCATATTGCAAATCGATTTCTTTTGGCGTGGATACCGACTCACCACGAACGATGGCATCTAGATCCGGTAGTTGATCTAAATTTTGAACAAAGGCATGCAATTCAATTCCGGCGGCAGGGCCAACACAGGCTTGTAACGATCCTAATAATAATGATGGGTGATCCATGAATTTTTGAAGCGCGCGATGAGCAAACTCCCACGAACGAGGTGATGGAAATGCAACTGGATTGTGTGCTGGATCAAATTCAAATAATTGCTCAGGACGGTATCGTAAAAAAGCAATAATACGTTCATCGATAGTATTCTTGTAAGCCCAACTAACCCAGTCATCCAAATTGACATCAACATCAAAATGTGAAAATCGATTCGCAAGTGGCGCGGGCATTGTAAAAGTAACACCTCGATCCCCCTGTCTATTACCTGCAGCAAAAATCGCCCAACCATCCGGTACTTTATAATCACCCAACTTTCGATCCAAAATTAATTGATAAGCAGCAGCTGAAACACTTGGTGGAGCCGACGTAATTTCATCTAAAAACAATATACCTTTATCACCATGGCGTTTCGTATCCGGTAATAATGAAGGTATAGCCCATTCAACTCGATCACCATCTCTAAATGGAATGCCTCGTAAATCACTTGGCTCCATTTGTGATAATCGAATATCGATAACCGACACATCATGACGCTCGCCAATCTCTAAAATCAGTTGAGATTTTCCAACACCGGGAGCTCCCCATAACATCACGGGAGTATGAAAACCTTTATGAGTACTAGAAAATTCCTGATCGAGAATAACCGCTAAATGTGCTGGGCGCATATTATGAATACTTCCTGTTTATGTTTTTTTAATTATATTTAGAGCTACATAAATTATAGAATTAGAATCCTGCTTTGGCATACCATTTTTTAGCTTCTTCAGGATTTTTCTCCACACCATTTCCTTGTTCATACATCATGGCAATTGTTGTTTGTGAACCAGCCAAACCTTGTTCGGCAGCTTTTTTCAACCATATCAAAGCTTGCTGCGCATCTTTTTCAACGCATTCACCTTCCATATACATAAAACCAAGACCATGTTGCGCTAAAGCATGCCCTTGCTCTGCTGCTGCTCGCATCCATTTTAAAGCAAACTCATCATTTTGAGCCATGCCCAGACCATTTTGATACATTATCGCAACTCGATGTTGTGACTCTGCATGCCCCTGATCAGCATAAACACTTAGAAACTGCATTGCTTGAGAAAAGTGTTTTGATTCAAATGCAGACATGCCACTGGCATAATCAATTTCATCTTCAACAGCCATTATATTCACCTTCTATTTAATTAAGCATATCTCAAATCCCGATACTACTTTTAAATAAAAAGCAGTATTGAGAAATGTATAGCTACGAATTTTCTGATATTATTTAACCACATAAAAATAAGGTTAAATAAAAACAATGTGCCCGCATAGTAGCGCGTTCTATTAGCATATCGTTATATCTCTAAAGTTAGTGGTAATAATGAAATCAATGGCTTACTTGCCACACATCCCCCTCTATAGGGATATAGAAAGCATTTTTATGGCTCGGTAGACTTGCTGCGCAATATTAGTAAAGTGATAAGTACTTATGAAAAATTCAAACACACTACGACAATGCATTCAAAAAGTAGCAACTGGGCCTGAATACAGTAAAGATTTGAGCTTAGATGAAGCTCATCAGGCAATGTCTGCTATTTTAGAAGATGATTCTGATCATGTTCAAGCAGCGGTGTTTCTGATTGCTTTACGCATGAAACGCGAAACAGATGCAGAAAATAAAGGCATATTAAAAGCCATTAATGACGTTTGTCAGGTTGCGACTGCTGATGTTGATGAATTAATTGATATCGCCGATCCCTATGATGGTTATTCTCGTGGTGTTCCTGTATCAGCCTTCTTACCGGCTTTACTCGCGGAATGTGGTTTACCAGCTGTGTCTCACGGTTTAGAAACTGTTGGGCCTAAATATGGCGTGACACACCGAATGGTATTAAGAGCTTGTGGCATTGATGTTGATTTAAGCCCTGCTGCTGCTGCAAAACGTGTTGCTGATAGCAAAATTGGCTGGGCATACGTTGATCAAAAAGCATCAACCCCGGCATTACATAACTTAGTACCATTACGACAAAGAATTGTTAAACGTCCTGTTATTACTACTGTAGAAGTTTTAACTGGGCCCATTCGGGCTAAATCAAAAACGCATTTATTAACCGGTTATGTCCATAAGGCATATCCACCAATTTATGCTGAACTAGCCCGATTTTCAAATTTTGACAGTGCTATCATTGTCCGAGGCGTTGAGGGAGGAATAATCCCTTCCCTTAAACAAGAAGCAAAAATACACAGCTACCATGATAAGGGCGCTGAAAGCACGGTTAAAATTAATCCAAGCGATTGTCAGATTAAACAAGATACACGGGCTGTTCCAATCCCAACTGACATGAAAAAAACCGATCCAACAGCCGATGACATTGCAAATGAGTATGATGTTGATGCAGTAGCGGAATATGCAGCAGAATGCGGTAAAGCTGCGTTAAGCGGAAAAACTGGGCCTGCCTACGATAGTCTGGTATATTCCGCATCAATATGTTTAAAGCACATTGGAAAGTTTTCTACACTGGCTGAGGCAGCAACATTTGTGCGCTCAGTTTTAGACTCAGGAAAAGCTTTAGAGCGATTGTAAGCCGCCTGAATTTACTTAGATATTACTTTAATTTAATTTTATAACTTGTTGTAAATAGAGGAAAAAATATGAACCAAGAATATTATGATGCAGTAACTAAAATGGAAGAAATGAATGTTCAAGATGATTATATTCTTGGATGGGAAGGTGGATATTTACATAACCCTGAACGTGAAGAGCAACGTGTTACTGAAGCTTATACCGCTGGTTATGAAGACGGCCACAGCAAAAGTACTGATAACTTTGCTAAATGGTCTAAGTAGTCAATAAAAAATATACTTTTTATATGTCTATTAAAAAGGCGGCTAGTGAGCTTAATCACTAACCGCCTTTTTTATTGAGACATCAATAACTTTTATTTTTTCAAATCAGCAACAATCTCTGGATAAAAATTCTTCATCGCCTTCATCAACGAATCTATCGCATCAGGAGCCTCAATATCAATAATTTGAGTGGTAATCCATTTACTGGCACGTTCGCCCATGACATCGGTTACACAGCCACCAAAACAACGCAACATCGGAAAACTCGGTACTCCATCAGCAAAATTAAAATCAGAATAAACCGCCATTCGGTCATTTAACAATTTAACAAAATCCATCTGATATTTTCCAGGACCAATAGCATCAACCATATTGTCTTCATAATGTTTAGCCAATTTCATGGCCAATTCTGTCATAAACGTATTACGTTCTTCAGCAGTATAATATTCGATAGTTAACCTATCGGTAATATGAGCGACAAAACACAAAAATTCAGTAATGACATCGAGTCGTTGTTTATTCGAATCGGTTTGAAAATCTTCATTCTCTAAGTTTAAAATACCAGCTGCACCAATACGCCAAATAATGAATGCTAACGCAGCAGCAGTTTCAGGGATTGAATGTTCTTTATCTTTTTTAAACCAACGACTCTTTACTCGCACTTTCTGTAATCCTCAATATTATACTGTTATTCTAAATTCTAAACTTATAACCATTTATGATAGATGGTCTTTGTGGCACTTATAGTAGTCGCATGCTAGCATAAAAAGAACATCTATTTTAGTATGGTTTCATGATGCTTGATCTATACTTATTATTAACGAATTAGTTTAATTATAAAATGGTTGCTAACAATGACAGTTCAAAATAGTACGGCATTTAATATCAAGCCAATCCTATCGAACATCCAACAAAACTGTAATATCGCTGATGCAAAATATGCCGGTAATTTTACATTATGTATTTATTTAATGAAAATGCGGGAATATTTTCGATGGGAAAAAGGGTTTGATTATTCTTCGAGTTTACCCCAATCAGAAATTGGACAATGGTTAATCAAACGAGAAGCGCTATGGTCTGACTTGGAAGATCAAGATTTTAATCCTCTCGAAATTAATAATGATACGGTTGATCCATTTGATACACAAACAATAAACCAACATCTGGTACCTAATGGCTTTATTTATAGTGCAGGCCTTGGACAACAAGCCAAACCACATTTCTTTTTAGGCGAATTAGAGCAGCATAAAGTGATTAATGGCTATAATATTTATATTAGCAATAAAGAATACGCTCGCGAGTTATCCGCCTACCCTGCAATGTCAATTGGCACGGATATTTTTATTCGCCGCGAATCACTAAGACGCATGTTATGGGAAAAATTAGAAACATGGCGTTGGAATAAACCTAAAAATGCAATGGCACACGCGTTAAGTTTTTATGATTTTAATAATGACATAGAAAAAGCCTTAGATGAAATGACATCCGTTGAAATCGAAACCACCACCTTACATGAAATTGGTGAAATTAAAGCAGGTGAAATCTTAAATTCACAGTGGCATGGTTTAATGTTATCCCTACCTCGCTGTAAAGCTGAAATAATGTTACGCGCTGTTCGCGATCATCTTGCCGATGCATTATCAACCATTCCAAGTCTTATTAAAAATAATCAAACCGCTAGTTTACATTTTTATTTTGCAAACTTCACATTAATGCGTAAAGAATTATTTCCTTCATTACTCAATACATATCAAAACTGGCTTGATACTGATAATAGCTCGGCTATTTTAAAGCACGTCTTAGCAAGTAAGCAACATTGGATACAGATTATAAATACGGCTATTGATCTATATCAACAACACGATAAAGATGCAAATACCGCCATTGAACAGATGATTCAAGATAATATACTTTAATTGCTATATTAGCATTAGATTTTAGTATAATAGTCTTCTTTATAAATTAAGAAGCGACATCAATGCCAAATACATTAACCACTATCCAAGAAGTAAAAAAGAATAGTTTTATATTCACCAAAAACAATGCCCTGCCCGGTGACCTCTGCACCGAAATGATAAAACGTTTTGAAGATAATAAAAACGATCAATACCAAGGTCGAATTGGTCAATTAGCTAACCAAGATCAAAGCATCAAAAAATCAACTGATCTTGTTATTAGCAATAAGCCACATTGGGCTGACATCGATAAAGCCTTATTCCATTCATTAGGAATGGCCATACGTGAATTTAGAGAGTCCTATCCCTTTTTCAAAGGCCCGTTTAAGGACAGTGGCTATGCTATCCAACGAACTAACCCGGGTGAACATTACCATTGGCATATCGATGGCGGTAGCCATGATTTTATGAATCGCCAATTAGTCGCAGTATGGTATTTAAATGATGTTGCCGGCCCCGGAGGTGAAACTGAGTTTTCATTTCAAGAGGTGTGCATCACCCCTGAAAAAGGTAAATTAGTATTATTTCCACCATTTTGGACTCATGAACATCGAGGTGTAACCCTCGAAAAGGGCGTTAAATATATCGCAACCACTTGGGTAATCTTCGCTTAATAAATCCAGAACAGTTTATCATGATACTTCAATTGATGATTTAATAACATGCGCAGCTTGAGCCGGTAAAAAATACTGATAATAAACCGCACTGTGTAATGCTAATGGCATTTTAAGATTATATTCGATATCATAAAGCGCATAATATTTTTTTGCCAACGTAGGGCTCATTTCTTTTCTGGAAACAATTTCAAGTAATTTAGCATTTTTCAACATTGCCGGTAAATTATTCGATACTAATTTTTTTTCATTAAGAATATGATGGGGTATCGATACATTTTTTTCCGGCTTAGTAAAGACCTGACTTAATAAACCCTGAGTATAATAACCGGTTGCTGTTAACACCTCGCGATCATTATCCATCATTAATTGTATAATTTCAGGTAAAGCGACTGCTGTTACGACCCCCGTTTTCATTATTGTGGCACGTAGTGCTAAATGATGCGCAGTAAAGCCATATACTTGATTCCAGTGTTGAATGATTTGCTCAGGATGTGATTCCTCTGATTGATCAACAAAAACCCTTAATACTTGTCCATTCGTTAATATTTTATATAACGGATAAGCACTCCACCCCTCATCAAATAGATAAAATTTTTCGGTTGTAATTTGTGGATGACTATAACCATATTCCGCAATTAAAAACTGAGCAATTTTTTTTGCACTATCATTACTGGATGAACCACAACGAATTGCGATATGATCAAAATGAACAGTCCAGCCTTGTTTTTTTGCAATTCGTAATAATGTTAAATCTGAAAAACTATATAGTAATGATTCTATGGATTTTAAGGCAGTATAAATATCAAGATTTTTAACAAAATCAATAATCAAAAACACATCATCAGCTTGAATAGTATCTCGAGCATGACTAAAAATCGACTCTAAAAACTCATCGGCATAATTAGATTCCGACAACTCTAAATTTAAAATATTTTTTTCGAATTTAAATTCTTTGCTAATTTGCCAATAAGCCGCTATTAATTCATCGATAGAATTAACACCTTGAAAATAATTCAACGCAATATCATGACACGCAACGGATTCAAATGGCGTTAAATTAAAACGAATTAATTCCCCTTGATGATTTTTAGTTTCAAGCGTTTCTTGAACAACAGCACCACGAAACCAGTGATTATCACTATCGAGTGATAGTAACTCATCAATTAATAACCCAGCAAAATTTGTATATTTATTAGACATAGTGAAAAATAAATTTAAATGGATATACTTAAAGTATAGTATTTAATAGAATTAATTTTAGGGTGATTACGTGACAAAATTTAATGTTTTAGTGCTCGGTTGCGGGAAAATAGGTTCGTTAATTTCGTGCTTGCTAAGCTCCAGTAATGATTACAAAATTCATTTAGCCGATATCGATTATGAGCAAGTGCAATCCACTATTGCAAAATATACACTACAAAATTGTACTGCAATAACAATAGATGCAACCAATGAACAACAATTATTCGAGCTAATGTCGACAACGAATTTTAATGCCGTCATTTCCAGTTTACCGTATTTTTGCAATACCTTTGTTGCCAATGCCGCCGCTAAAACCAATACCGCTTATTTTGATTTAACCGAAGATGTTGAAGTAACCAACCATGTCAAAAATATTAGTTTAAATTTGAAAACACCGTTTGTTCCTCAATGTGGTCTTGCACCGGGTTTTATCAGCATTGCCGCTCAATCATTAATTAAAAAATTTGATTCCTTGCAGTCGGTAAAAATGCGCGTTGGTGCTTTACCGATTAACCCTAATAACGCATTAAAATATTCATTAACATGGTCAACTGATGGTCTGATTAATGAATACGGAAACACCTGTTATGGCATTGAAGATGGTAAACCGACCGCCCTGCTTCCGCTAGAGGGCTATGAAACGATATCAGTCGATGGTTTAATTTATGAAGCATTTAATACTTCAGGTGGGCTTGGAACTTTAGCCGATACCTATAAAAACAAAATCACGACCATGAATTATAAAACCATACGTTACCCCGGGCATTGCGAACAAATTAAATTATTAATGAATGATCTTAAATTAAATAAAGATCGAGAAACATTAAAGCGAATTCTTGAAAATGCTGTTCCAAAAACAAAACAAGATGTTGTATTAATATACGTCTCGGTTATTGGTGGCAAAGATGATATATTACTGGAAGAAAATTACGTAAAAAAAGTTTACCCTAAAAAAATAAATAATATTGATTGGTCAGCTATTCAGATTACAACAGCCGCAGGAATATGCAGCGTTGTTGATTTAGTATTAACTAATATCAATAACTACCAAGGTTTTGTCACACAAGAGAGTTTTTCATTAGAAGAAATTATTAATAATAGATTCGGTAATTATTATGCCTAAATTATTAAACAGCAAAAAATTAAAGTCTAAAAATATGGAATTATTGCAAAAGCTAAATATTGCTGAATTAAGTTCTGGTGCTTGCACTGGACCAAATTGGTTACAGCAAGATGATAACACTATAATTGAATCCGTTAATCCTACCACAAAAAAAATTATCGCCGCTGTTTCCTGTGCAACTCAAATTCATTACGAAGAAATTATTAAAAATAGCCAACAAGCACAACAGTTTTGGCGGAGCCAACCTGCGCCACTACGCGGCGAATTTATTCGAAATATTGGCAATGAGTTACGGCGACACAAAGACAGTTTAGGTAGCCTAATTGCACTTGAGATGGGAAAAATTAAACAAGAAGGTGATGGCGAAGTTCAGGAAATGATTGATATAGCCGACTTTGCTGTTGGCCAATCTCGCATGTTATACGGCAATACCATGCACTCAGAACGCCCTAAGCATCGTATGTATGAACAATGGCACCCCCTTGGGGTCGTCGGCGTTATTAGTGCCTTTAATTTTCCAATGGCCGTTTGGGCTTGGAATGCATTTATTGCCTGTATCTGCGGCAATAGCGTTATATGGAAACCTTCGTCGCAAGTACCATTATGCGCGATTGCGCTTCAACATATTTGCAATAAAGTAATGCAAGATATGGACTATAACGGACTATTTTCATTATTCATTACAAATAATAATACCGATGCTGAATTTTTTGTAGCGGATAAACGCGTTAATTTAATTTCCTTTACAGGATCGACGAACACCGGTCGTCGAGTGAATACCATTGTCGCTAAACGCCTTGGACGAAGCTTATTGGAATTAAGTGGTAATAACGCCATTATCTTAGACGAAACCGCCGATTTAAAATTAGCCATTCCGGGTATTGTTTTTGGTGCAGCCGGCACCAGTGGCCAACGTTGCACAACAACAAGACGGTTATTCATTCATTATAGTATTTATCCCAAGGTGATTAAAAAATTAATTGCTGCCTACCAACAAATTAAAATAGGCGATCCTCTTAAAAAAGACACACTCATGGGGCCACTAATCAATGCCAATGCGGTTAAAAAATTTAACGAAACACTAACAACAATAAAAAATGATAACGGTGAAATTTTGTTTGGCGGAAAAATAATTGATGCTGATGGATTTTATGTCGAACCTACTATTATTGCCATGCCTCATGACTCCAGAGCAGTATTACAAGAGACTTTTGCTCCTATTTTATATGTCATGCCCTATCAAAGCATTCAAGATGCAATCGACATGCAAAACGAAGTTTCACAGGGTTTATCGTCTGCAATATTTACCAACAATATTAAATCCGCAGAATTATTTTTATCGGCAACCGGCAGTGATTGTGGCATTGCCAATGTTAATATTGGCACATCCGGTGCTGAAATTGGTGGTGCTTTTGGTGGAGAAAAAGATACCGGTGGTGGCCGTGAAGCAGGTTCAGATAGTTGGAAGCATTATATGCGCCGTCAAACGAATACCAGCAACTGGGGCAATGAATTACCATTGGCCCAGGGCATTAAATTTGATTTATAAAATTTACTTTAACGCCAATTCCAAGCTAATATTATTTTTATTGATTTCAACATTATTTAACGCTAATTGATTTAATTTATGCTTAAATTGTTTGCCTTTTAAACGAAGAATCGGGTATCGGGAAAATTTCTTTTGCAATACCGGTATTAATGATTTTTCAATTTGAGCAATTTTTCTTGCGTTGATATTCTTAGAATTCAAGATGCGCAATTTTATATCCTTTAACGAAATCTTTCCGGACTTAGGTGAATAATTTAGTGAGCCAGATAAAGTCACCTTACCATTGTAAACCGATTTAAAAACCGTTCTATTCGCACGTCGTTTCTTTTCGGATAAATTTAAATCAAGATTAATCGCGATGTGTTCCCAACCTTCTTTTAAAATCACTTTAGGATTTTTTAAATTAATATTCACTTGAGTACTGGAATGCGATAACGGAAAAGACCGATTAACCGAACGTTGTATTTGTTTGGAGCTTAATTGAACTGTTTCACTACTCGATAAAACACCATTACCTCCAATGGTATTAAACGCTAAAAATAAAAGAAATAAAGCTCCTGCAGCTATCAACGCCAGTTGTAGTTGATTCTTTGTCATAATGTATACTCCCCGTTAACTATCAAGTCTAAACGTCTATCTTTAATCAACTTTTTAAAACTAAACATCTAATAAAATATGTTTTTAAAGCTGTATTCATGTAATGATATCCTTTAAACTAATTTAACACTATTACTATTAAATGTACTGTGCTTTACTCAATAGTAAGAGAAATAAATTTAAACACATTACGTTTAGTACAAAAAATAAGCATATTTTAGTACTTTGTATAACGTACAATAATTAGTCTAAGTTAAATATAATGATCAAACACAACAGTAAAAAAAGCGCCACTTTAATTATTCCCTCGTCGCTAATCGTATTTTTTTTGAGTTTATCCAACGTAAACGCCGAACCCAAATCTGTAAATGATCAGTTAAATTCAACAACGACAAATAATAATATTGATATAAAATCCGACATTTCAAATTACCCATCGTTAACTGATGATCAAGCGGCAATGACTGTTGAAGAACTTTTAAATGATACTGATTTACTGCTACCAATTACTAAAAACCAAAAAGCAAACGATGATGACACTGAATCTTATGATGATGGCGAAGAGTATTCCGCACCAGAAGAAATTAATTTTGATGATGATTTCACCATACCTGAATATGCACAAAAATTATTAGATAAATCGCACCCAGATTACTATCCACCAACTGGCAAGCTATTTGGTTTTATGCGTCGGCATTTATTAAAACGCGGTGATTCACCAAAACCATGGACTGTCGAAGATGATTTTAATGGTGATAATAAACCCGACTGGGCTGCATTAATGGTCAATAAAGATAAGCAACTGGAAGTTATCGTAATTTACTCAGAAGACGATAACTACCGCTTAGAAGTATTATATGAAGGTGCTGGCATTGATAATAATTCAATTAAAATTGCACTTAGTCAGGAAAAACCTGGTGATAAAATTGGAGCCTCCTATAAAAATAAGCCAGGCAAATATCGAAGTGCAACTCTTGAGTTTCCGGGAATAAACATCATGTATTACACTAAATCAAGTTCATTATTTTACTGGCATAAATATTACTTCGATGAATTATTAACATCCAGATAAACTACTTTACAGTCTTTTAAATGTTGCGACGCTACTCCGAGATTCAATAATTTTTCATTTAATAATTTTCTTGACGGCTCTAAATTAGTAACTTGATAATAATCTAACCAGCTTGCATATTCTGAAGCTAACGATGCATAAGTAGCATGACATCCCAACACGTGAATAACATTGTTAGCAATTTTCCATGGCCCTCACCTTTTAGATTTGCTTCAATTAAATGAATACATGAATCCTCGCTGGCAATTAACTCATTCCAGTATAAATCGATATAAACTAAGCCATTAGGATGCGGGTAACATTCAGCAATAACATACAGTTTATTTTTGTCTACTTGAATTCGTAATGACGCTGTAACACTAAATAAGTCTGCCATAACATTTATAATTATTTTGCTTAAATAACTTCAAATTAAATAGTATCAGACAATCTCGTACCATTTGAAAGCACCAATTCAGTTTCCATCATTTCACCACCACCATCAATATGAACGTCCACCACGTCTGGTAAGGTATGTAAAATAAAACCGGCCATCATGTTCAATAAATTTTGATTTTCATTATGCACCGCAGCTATTATTTTATCAGCAGCAATCTGACAACGTTGGACCTTATTAGGATTTTCAACCCAACTACGGCTCATCTGCCAGCCTTTATCCATATCGACATTCATTTTATTGAAAAAGTCTTTAGCGCCATAAAGAATATCATCTGTGACGTTAACAGACATTTGTTTATCATCAATAAAAATTTTTAATTTCATTTAATACCTCAGTAAATTACAATTCAAATTCCATTAAATAAATTTGATTAAAGCAAAAATAATATGTTAATACAAATACCCAGTTTGTTAAGCCAACAACAGCTTAGCGCCATCCAAAATATACTTAGCAATGCTGAATTTATTGACGGCAAACTATCAGCGGGTAAATTGGCTGAATCCGTTAAGCAAAATCAAGAAATCGCATCCAGTAATCCTGTTTTAAACCAACTAAACAATATTGTTATGAACAGCCTCATAAAACATACTACATATATAGGTGCTACTTTTCCTAAAAATATCGCAACACCATTCTATGCAAAATATACCCAAGGTATGTCTTATGGCGATCATATTGACGACCCTATCATGGGTAGCCAAGGACAATGCTATCGTACAGACATTTCCATCACGATCTTTCTAAATTCACCCTCAGATTACGATGGTGGCGAATTGGTTATTAACGATCAATTTGGCGAGCAGCAAGTAAAGCTAAACGCTGGTGATGCAGTAATATATCCATCATCAAGTATTCATCACATTAATAAGATCACAGCAGGTGAAAGATTAGTCGCTGTCACGTGGGTACAAAGCATGGTTCGCTCGCCTGAACAACGTGCTTTGTTATACAACTTAGGACTATCGCGAGATCAGTTGCTTTTGGAAGATCCGAGTTCTGAAATAACATCACGTATTAATAATAGTTATGCAAACTTACTTCGAATGTGGGCCGATATATAATAATAGCGATAAAAAAAGCCGCTAATAAGCGGCCTTTTTTATCTGATAGATAAGCAAACTTATGCTTCAGAACCTTTTTCTTCATGAGCCATCGCATTTACTTTTGCGGCTAATTCTGAATATTTTTCACGATACTGATCTAAAACATGTCCAGATTCAGGAGTATAATAATCTTTCATATCAACGCCATCTTTACGTTCAAAATCAATAAACTTCTTTTGCATTGCTAACATTTCTTTAATTAGATCTTGCTTGCTGCTCATTCCAATATCCTCATATTTCTATACTTAACTCTATAATCAACATACAGTTAGTACGGGCTAAAAATTCTATGGGCGTGACTTTATCAAGCCCATAATCATGCTGAAATATCCCATTAGGTCTATATCAACAAATACTTATGCAGAAAATACGCCTAGTAACCGCCTTTACGGGTACTTTGTGGCATTCCACCAATTTTACGACCTTGCTTAGATGGCATACCAGGAAATAAGTCATACATGTACTTAGAGTTAATCTTTTTACCCCATTTTTTACCCATGTCTTTAGTGATATTTCGTTCATTAGGCTCGGTACCAGGACTTTCTGCATGTTCAGCACGTAAATAATGAACAACATCCCAATGTTCATCGGTCATGGTAACACCTTCGTCTTCTGCAATTTTGGCACCTATTGCATCAGTCCAATCATTGTATTCAACTAAATATCCATTATCTGTAACTTCTACTGTTTTTCCGTCTGCTTCTAATGTTGGCATATCAAACTCCTTACTTTAAAATTATTAAAAACTTCTTAAAATTAATGCACTTTAAATTATAATTAAATTGCATGATTAAAAATCTTTGGTTTGCACTTTCTCAGATTCAGCATCAACTGCCAAAATACCTTTATGAGCCAAAAACAAACCACACCCAAATAATCGGTTTGGGCCTAAACCTTGTTGTTGTAATAATACTGATTCATCCGCTTCCAAATCAGCTATCATTAAACTTCTTGTCGACATAATGCCCGATGCTATTTTATGCTGATGGTATTTACCGCACAGCATTTTACGAACCTTAACGCCCATCACTGAAAGTTGCTCATGAACGTTTGCCAAAAAAGCGCTTTCATCGTCATCATCGGTCAAAATATAACGAGAAAAAATAATAGGCGACTTCGTTAATTTTCTCGGTGCGGATTCTCTAATACCAAGCTCATGGCCGTCAACCATTATTGTCTTACCTTGTAGAATTTGTGCATCTTCAAGTCGGTTTTTAGGTAACCTAAGGTGTAATTTTGTTCGTTTAGATAAATTTAACACTTCATTTTCGGTTATTTCAGGGCGAATCCAACCATTTCCCGACTCTGCAGCATGAATTAGATGAATTCCAGCTAAAGGTTCTTCAACTAACCATGGTAATGCATTGCATAAAGCCTCAGAAAGACCTTGCGCATGGTCCATCGGTAAACTCTTACAATTAATTTTAAAAATCAAATCTTGAATATCATCAGGTACTTGATACTCAGGCTTGGTCTTTTTTTCTTCTTCCCAATACATCATGTTGCTCGGACACTCGTAAATATCGCTTCTAATTTTTCTTCCCAATTTTCAGGTGTATCTAAAAATGGCGGTTTAACATCCATTTGAAAAAATATTTCACCATCTTTTGCGCGCTGCTGAATCACATTAATCAGCTCATCAAAATTTTCTAATTGATGATTTTGTAATAACACTTCACTTAACCACAACATAATGGGTATCTCTTTAATTAACTTTAACTTTTAACTATTTGAACACGTTCATTATAACGTGCTCGAAGTAGCTCTCTTTTGCTATTTGAAATAGTATTTTCTACAGTATCGTCAAACGCGGTGCGATTATGCAACACATTATTACAAAGTAACCCCTGCCCAGCTTTGAGTTTATATTTAAAAATATACTCAGACCTAGTTTTAAATATTGTACTAATAGCAGCAACAGCTTGGGTTACTAGCTCAGTATCTTTCCATTTGATGCTTCGTGTACGTGCAGTATACCGCATGTGTAACTCACCCGTTTTTTTATCAACAGTAAAAACCGGCCCCGATTGCTCGTCTCGAATTTTTACACCATTTTCAATATTTTCTGGAATCGTTAAAACATCATCCTGCATTAAAACCCGAATATACTCTGGATTATTATCGCGTAACAAAATATAAACTATTTCCGGATCGATCAGATTATTATAACCACCAGAATTTGCATCTTGTATACAATGAAGGATGAAGCTTCTTACGGAATTATCAAGAGAATTATAATACCCATCAGTGTGCCAACTTATCGGTTTATTCGTGTATGGAATATAATTCTTATTTCGCCCTTCATCAACAACAGTAACCGTGCTTACATTTTCTTCATTGGAACATAAGTTAGCATCTATACTATATAAGCCAAACTTAGCAACAAAGAGACATAACTCAGTAGCTGAAACTGCTCTTGGTTTTTTGAGAGAATAAATCACCATATTAAATTCTTCGATGCACTCATGAATACTTTTTAGCTCAACTTCACTTAATGAGATAAAATCATTAATAACAACGATGAGTTCATTTACCGACACTGGATAACGAAAAAGTTTTTCAGTTCGCCACTTCTGGTAAGCTTCATTATTTAATAAATCAAACTGCGGACAAATAGCTAATGATTCTAAACTCATATACCTTCTTTACACCAATTGCTTATTTAACAAGCATGTTAAGTTATTATTTTAAATCAAATTCATCCGTTTCAAAATTAGTATATTACTAGATTATTAATAATATTCATCAATACTAGTAAAAATGAAATTATTCCTGATCTGCAGCCATTTCAAAATAACAACTTGAGGGTAGATTCGAATTCAAATTAAATAAGTTACTTATCTATCTGTTTTCATTCATATATATTTCTAAAACTGTCCTAATTTTACTTATATCGCAATAAATTTACCCAATTACACCTATCCCTATAGAGATACCCCGTCAAGCTACTACCCCCCTTTGGTACGGTTCTCAATCCTAGTTTCGCGTCCTAAAATCCTTCGAATTCAGGAAAGTACGACTTAATTGTCTTTCCATTGCAATGTAAAGTAAGAAGAGAAACAGTTAACAAATTTAAAATTAAGTTTGTTAGTACATTTAAATTTATAGCCGCAGGATTGGGAGCTCCCATCCACTAAGGAGAAAAAAATGGCCAAACAATTTGATACGCCAATGTTAGATGAATTAGAAAACGGCCCTTGGCCTAGTTTTATTTCTGGTTTCAAACGTTTACGCGACGATCATCCAGAAAAAAGAATTAATGAAATGGCTAATTCACTTTTGGGTCAATTAGAGCATTCATATGAAACCCGTAAAGGTTATTGGAAAGGCGGAACTGTAAGTGTGTTTGGTTATGGTGGTGGTATTATCCCTCGTTTCTCTGAAGTAGCTGACGCTTTCGTTGCATCTAAAGAATTCCACACATTACGTGTACAACCTAGTCCAGGTAACTACTACACAACTGACATGCTACGTCAGTTAGGTGATAGCTGGGAAAAATACGGTTCAGGTTTGGTAACATTTCACGGTCAGACTGGTAACATCATGTTCATCGGTACGGACACTAAAAATGTTCAACATTTCTTTGACGAAATCAACGATTATGGTTGGGATCTTGGTGGTGCTGGACCTTGTGTTCGGACAGCAATGTCATGTGTTGGTGCTGCACGTTGTGAACAATCCTGTGCTAACGAACATAAATTACAACGTTTATTAGTAAACAACTTTACTGATGACGTTCATCGTCCGGCTCTTCCTTATAAATTTAAGTTCAAAATTTCTGGTTGCCCAAATGATTGTCAAAATGCAATTGAGCGTTCTGATTTTGCGGTGATTGGTACATGGCGTGATGACATGAAAGTTGACCAAGCTGAAGTTAAAAACTTTGTCGCTAAAAAAGGTCGTCAATATGTTATCGATAACGTCACATCACGTTGCCCTACTGATTGTATGACACTTTCTGACAGTGATGAATTAACAATTGATAATCGTAACTGTGTTCGTTGTATGCATTGCTTAAACGTAATGACTAAAGCTTTATCTCCAGGTGATGATCGTGGTGTTACTATCCTTATCGGTGGTAAACGTACACTGAAGATTGGTGACATGATGGGGACTGTTGTTATTCCTTTTTGGAAAATGGAATCGGATGAAGACTACGAAAAAATCGTAGAGCTTGCTGAAGAAATCATTGACTTCTGGGCTGAAAATGGTCTTGAGCATGAACGTACTGGTGAAATGATTGAACGTATCGGTTTAGTAAACTTCCTTGAAGGTGTTGGTGTTAATGTTGATCCAAATATGATCGGCAGCCCACGTCAAAGTTCTTACATTCGTATGGATGGTTGGGATGAAGAAGCTGAAGCTTGGTTCAACAATAAAATGGAAGCTGCAGGTTAATCGCAGTTTTTCGCTAACAAAATTTAATTAAAAGTATTTAGGAGATTTTAAATGGCTCAAGTTGAAATGCGCTCGCCTATTGAGTCTGGTTGTCCTGATGGATTCCAGTACATGCACCCAACAATGCGTAAAAACTTTGGACAGTGGAAGTATCATGAAGATCCACAACCAGGTGTTTTATT
>VAPL010233508.1_pt1 | contig 19599 bp, 17 predicted proteins | sample 3395061 | NCBI WGS metagenome assembly VAPL01 (sample SAMN08290444, study PRJNA428436) | hydrothermal vent metagenome | isolation source: Deep-sea hydrothermal vent chimney 2 | place: Pacific Ocean: Juan De Fuca Ridge | depth 2182 m m | reverse complement strand
TCGTTGGGCACCTCGGCGGTATTTGCCGGTGGCAGGTCGGCCTTCATTCAATACGAAACCTCATTGGCACAGAACAATCTGAATATCTGGAATATTTCCGGTGGCCTGCGACTGGAGTTTTGATTAGCTACTTTTGATTAGCAGTGAAGTGCTGGCACTAAAATTATTTCCGTACACGCGCTAACCTCTTAAGCGCTGCCCCCAGCCCTCGCGCCATACAGCGTTGAGGGCGATTTACCCCAACTCAACTCTATCGAACCACCCCCAGTATCACGCAAGCTTGACCTATGCCTGCTCCCATCTGCCAACAATCATGTTGCGCATTAAGAAAGCATTTTAATATTAGGTTATATCAAATTAAAGCGCCGCCAAGTGGGATTTTTAGTAAACCGTAAGTTAGTCGTTAGGAGGGCGGCAATATACTCGGTTAAAATGAAAAGGAATAAAACAAACAGGACAAATAAACAACGCACCCCACCCGGAAAAGGGAATAAGGGTGTCACAGCATTACTTTGCCTGTTTTTATTTGCATGTAGTGCTTCGAATCCTGCAAAAATATCTGAAGGCCATTTAAGTAGCAAAAAAATATCAAATGGCGAGATACCACAGGCCGTTGCAAAAACACCTTTCTTACCACCACCAAAGTCTGTACCAAAACAAGAAACATATACTGTCGTTGTCAATGATGTCCCGGTTAAAGATCTACTGTTTGCATTGGCACGAGATGCAAAACTGAATGTCGATATACACCCCAAAATCAAGGGCAAAGCAACACTGAATGCGATAAATCAAACGTTACCGCAGATCTTGCACCGTATCGCCGGGCAAGTAGATCTTCGCTTTAGGATTGATGGCCCCAATCTGCTTATTTCACCTGATATACCCTATATGCGTACTTATGACATCGATTATCTTAACCTCGCCCGTAACAGTATAAGCGAGGTCAGTGTGGCAACAGAAATTTCTACCTCAGGTGGCAGTTCTGTCGGTAGCACCAGCAGTAAATCAGGTAACAAATCTGAAACCACCGTTATAAATAAATCGGTAAATAATTTTTGGAAAACACTAAATGAAAATGTGAAGTTGCTGCTCGATGTCACGCAAGGTAAGAAGAATGACGACCGGGTTGTTAGCAACCCCATGAGCGGCATCATAAGTGTGCTCGCCACAGAACAAGAACATGCAAGAGTACAGCAATTTCTGGATAAAGTACTCACCAATGCGCGCCGACAAGTGCTGGTTGAAGCAACCATTGTCGAAGTAGAACTCAGCAACCGCTATCAATCGGGGGTGGATTGGGCGAGGTTGTCAAAGAATAAGGGCGCTGACAACAATGGGCCGTCGATTCAGTCTTTGCTAACGGGCGGTAATTTGGGTGCCTCGCCATTTTTCAGTCTTGGTTATGAGAGTGTTGGGCGCGGCATTAGCGCCACGATAAAGTTGTTGGAAACCTTTGGCGACACCAAGGTTTTGTCTAGTCCAAAAATTATGGCAATTAATAATCAGGCCGCGTTATTAAAGGTGGTTGATGAAACCGTCTATTTTACTGTTGAAAGACAAATCGTAAAAGCAACGACAACATCCCCCGAACGAGAAACATTTACCAGCGAAATTCATACGGTACCAGTTGGTCTCATCATGAGTGTAATTCCACAGATAACCAGCAACAACACCGTGAGCATGAATATTCGACCGACGATTTCTCGAATAACCGGATTTAAAGTCGATCCTGCGCCACGTCTGACAGGCGTGAATTTTGACAATCTTATTCCAGAAATACAGGTTCGTGAAATGGAGTCCGTGTTACAGGTTAACAGTGGGCAAACAGTGATATTGGGTGGCTTGATGCAGAATAGAGTTAACAAAAATAAAAGTGGTGTGCCGTTTTTTTCAGATTTACCTTTTATAGGCAACTTATTTAATTACCGGGATGATGAAACCATTAAAACAGAATTGATTATTTTTCTTCGCCCCACCGTCATACAAAACGGCAACCTGGATGGCGATTTCAAAAATTTTCGAAAATATTTACCCGTATTGGACAATGCTACTGAGGCCGAAAAATTCAGTTTATCGGAAGCGATAATAAAAGAAACGAATTAGAAGGTACATTTTATGAGCTTGCTAATGGATGCGCTTAGAAAAGCCGAAAAGGCAAAACAACCGGTTCGAGCGCATGGTTCGGCACAGCTCAGCGTGCAATATGGTTTGGGAACACACGCTTCATTACTCAGTTCTTCATTACCGAGCTCTTCAATACCAAACACTTCATTGTCAAAAGAAGACAAAGATAGTTTGAAAGAAGTTTCGGGTAATCATCAGCAGTTTTCTCAAATAAGACAAGTGCAGCAAAAAAAACCATCAAAATCAGCTAGACGTGCCAATAATCGTAATGGATATATTGTAATTAGTTCAGGTTGTGGTGCATTTTTTTTGCTGGTCTTTGGCGCATATACTTATTACCAATCAATTTCAAATTCATTGCAAAAAAATATCTCTGATGCGGTTTCGCCTATCCTTAATCAGCAGCGGCAACAGATAATAAAAAGCGCGGGTATTGATTCAAAGTCAAGTGCACAGTTAAGTGAATTGTTAAGCACGCCTCTAAGTAGTAAAGAGAGCCCTCAAATAAACAGAAGCGCAAGTAAGTCGTCTATTCAAACGAGCGGGTTGCGGCCTAAACAACCTGCTGCAAAACAGTTGGTCACACCTCCAACAAAAAGAGTGACAAAAAAATCAGTGCCTGTTCCTGCTGCGCCAAACAATGCGGCGCCGATAACGATTAAACGGCAATTTGTAGCAGATAATGTTTACCAATTACTTACAAGTGCGTATCAAGCTTATCAAGTCGGCAACGACAAAGAAGCTTTGTCGTATTACCGTAACGTATTGGAAATTGAGAATAATAACCGCGATGCGATGCTGGGCCTGGCGGCCATTTCGGTGCGGCGTAATCAGTTTGAAAAAGCGCGTGATACTTATATCGCCCTGCTTGAAAATGATCCAAAAAACAGTATTGCGTTATCTGCACTGATAAACATTCAAAGCAATGTTGACCCCGTCAAGAGCGAGTCCAAAATAAAATTATTATTGCACAACGAACCCGGTTCATCACATTTACTATTTACCCTGGGGAGCCTATATGTTTCCCAGCAACGTTGGGCGGAAGCACAAAAAGTATTTTTTAAAGCATACCGTTCTGACAACCAGAATGCAGATTTAGCATACAACCTGGCTGTCAGCCTTGATCAGTTGGCGCAACGCAAAACAGCATTAAAGTTTTACCGGACTGCGCTAGAGCTGCTTGAACAACAACCCATTTCATTCAATGTCAATGATGTTATGCAAAGGATTAACGTGTTGCAAGAGGTCAGGGGATGACAGGTAATTCGCTACGTCGCATGTTAGGTGAGATGCTGATTGGGCAAGGTGTTATCAACCAAGACCAACTTAGTATTGCGTTAATCGAGCAAAAGAAACAGAAAATACCGCTCGGAAAAATTCTCGTCAGAATGGGTTTCGTATCCGAAGCCATCATTAGGGATAGCCTGGGCGAATCACTTGGCCAGGACAGCGTTGATCTGTCAAATACCGTTGTCGATAGCGATGCCATAAGTTTAATTCCTAAGGAAATCGCGCGTCGTTATCGGGTGTTGCCCATGAGCCATGACAAGCAGAAAAATATGTTAACTGTGGCGATGTCGGATACGTTTAACATTGTCGCGTTAGATCAAATTAGCGCGATGATTGGTGGCGGCATAGAAATAAAATCCTTACTCGCAGCGGAAGCGGATATCGAAGCATCAATCGATCAGTTCTATGGTTTTGAATTAACAGTCGATGGCATTATTAATGAAATTGATACTGGCGAAATTGATTACCAAAGCCTGGACGCACAAACAGACGAGTATAGCCAGCCATTAGTGCGTTTGGTCGATGCGTTATTGGCGGACGCGGTAAAAAAAGGCGCTTCTGACATTCACTTTGAACCCGAGTTGGGTTTCCTGCGCATACGTTATCGAATTGACGGTGTTTTGCGTCAAGTTAGAACATTACATAAAAATTACTGGTCTGGTATTTCAGTTCGATTAAAGGTTATGTCAGAAATGAATATCGCGGAAAAACGGGCACCTCAGGACGGCAGAATATCCCGTACATTGTTCGGACGCCCGGTAGATTTTCGTGTCGCCGCTCAACCCACTACTTATGGTGAAAATATTGTATTGCGTATTCTCGACCGCCAAAAAGGCATCGTGTCCATCAATGATCTGGGATTAACAAATGATAATTTGTCAACATTAAAATTACTGATGGCGCGGCCAGAAGGAATTATTTTGGTAACGGGTCCGACTGGCAGCGGTAAGACCACAACGTTGTATTCAATGCTTAATTATGTGAATGACGAAGCAGTGAATATTATGACCCTCGAAGACCCCGTCGAATACCCTATGCAAATGATTCGCCAATCATCGGTAAACGAAGCGGTAAAAATGGATTTTGTAAATGGAATACGTTCTATGATGCGTCAGGACCCGGACATTATTCTCGTAGGGGAAATACGCGATGAAGATACCGCAGTCATGGCACTGCGTGCGGCAATGACGGGTCATCAGGTCTATTCTACATTGCATACTAATTCAGCCCTTGGGTCAATTCCGCGTTTGCTCGATATTGGCATTACGCCAGAGATAATGGCTGGCAATATTATTGGCGTTGTTGCACAGCGTCTGGTCAGGCGGCTTTGTCAGTATTGTAAAAAAACATACGCTGCAACCGAATTAGAAAAAAAATTAATGGATATCACCGAAAAAAATATAATTTTACACAAAGCAAGTGGCTGCGAACTTTGTGACAATCAGGGATACAAGGGACGGATAGCGCTAATGGAAGTAATACGATTTGATGCCGAATTAGATGAACTCATTACCAATAAAGCGTCTCGCCGGGAACTGGAAAGCATGGCATTGTCAAAAGGATTTGTACCATTATCTGAAGATGGAATTCGTCGTGTTAAAGAAGGTTTTACAAGTCTTGATGAAGTTTTTCGAGTGGTTGATCTTACCCATAGGGTGAAATAAGCCATGGCCGCTTATAAGTACAAAGCAATTGATGACCTGGGCAAAAAGACATCTGGCCGAATTGACGCATCGAATCTGGCAGACCTCGAGTTGCGGTTAAAAAAAATGGGACTCGATTTAATTAATTTTAAACAAGTTAAACAGGCCTCAAGCGCAGTAGCTGGGAAAAAGATCAGTCGGCAAGAGCTGATTACATTTACTTACCATCTCGAACAGCTTGCGCGGTGCGGTGTTCCGCTGCTGGACGGATTGACGGATTTAGGGAGCAGCATTGATAACCCCGTTTTTAAAGAAGTCGTATCATCATTGATAGAAACGATTGAAGGCGGAAAAACATTGTCTGAATCGTTAGAACAATTTCCTAAAATATTTGACACCGTGTTTATTAGTCTCATCAAGGCGGGCGAAGAGAGTGGTATGTTGGCAGAAATACTTAAAAATATTACCGAATCTTTAAAGTGGCAGGATGAGCTAAGCGCACAAACAAAAAAAATTGTGCTGTATCCAGCGTTTGTTGGCGTGGTTGTGGTTGGCGTCATATTTTTTTTAATGATTTATCTGGTTCCGAAGTTGGTTGGTTTTATTAAAAATATGGGCGAAGAAATACCAATGCATACGCAAGCATTGATCTATGTGTCGGATTTTGTGACTCACTATTGGTATTTCATGCTTACGGCGCCAATCACTTTTGTGTTTCTACTAAAGTATCTGGCGCGTACAAATCCGCGAGTTCGATATAAAATTGATGAATACAAATTAAAAGTATGGTTACTGGGTCCGATACTGCAAAAAATAATACTCGCACGTTTCGCAAATTGTTTTTCACTGCTCTATGCGTCTGGCATTACTGTTCTAAATTGCATACAAATAAATGAAGCGATTTCCGGTAACGTGGTTATGGAGAATGCGCTGCGTAAAATGAGAGAGAAAATCGCAGATGGCAATAATATTAGTGACAGCATTGACAGTATATCTCTATTCCCACCGCTGGTACTGCGAATGATAAAAGTGGGTGAAACTACTGGAGAATTAGAATCAGCACTAGGGAATGTCAGTTATTTTTACAACAGAGAAGTTAAGGAGTCTATAGACAGGGCCCATTCATTAATCGAACCCATTTTGACCGTGGTGTTAGGCGTCATATTGGGTTGGGTTATGTTCTCTGTATTGGGACCAATTTACGATATCGTGAGCAGGATTAAAGCATAAAATGTTCACAAAACGAATTGTATTTATTACTGCTTGCAAGGCAGATGTGTACTGGGGGGATAATAGCCATCTGAAAGGGCCATTGGAATTACACGCTGGGCCAGCCGGAATTGAAGAGTTAAGCAGGCATCTGCGCGCTATGCCAGAAACATTGACCTACGTCATAGTAGACGTTGTTGAAGAAGAATTTAAAAACGAAACGATCCCTCATTTGTTTGGAAGGGACAAAAAAGAATATATAAATCGCAGATTAAACCAATATTATCGAACGACGACATACAGAGGGACGCTGAATCTGGGCAGAAAAAAAACCGGGCGTCGTGATGATAAAATACTTTTTACGGCATTAACCAATCCGGGTGTATTTAAACCCTGGATAGATTGTCTGCTGGAACACAAGGTGCCGATAGTCGGTGTATACACTCCCTCTGTGCTCGCTGGCAGGATATTACAAAAGCTGGACATTAAACAAGAGAATGTTCTGCTTATCACTCAGCAAAAAAACAGTGGAATTCGTCAGACATTTTTTCACAACAAACGGTTGAAGTTGAGTCGTCTAGCGCCTATTGCCGAGCTGGATGAACAACAATACGCAGATTATATTTTTTCTGAAATAGAAAAAACACGTCGCTATCTCAGCAGATTGCAATTGTTAAATTTTAATCATACGTTAGATGTTTGCCTTATTAGCGACAAAGCGGTTGTTAGCGCTATTGTGAGTGGCACGACAAAAAACAACCAGGACACAGGATTGTCCAGATTGCATGTTTATAGCGTAGAAGATATTGAAACTGAGTTTGGTTTTCTTAAGGAACAGCGCCCTTATCCTGCAAAGAATCTACGTTATTGTGACCAACTGTTTTCACAAATTTTGTTGTCCAGGCTGCCTTCTTTGAATTATACGGAAGCCACTAATAAAAAATATAAAACATTTCGCGATGTGCGAATAGGCATGTATGCGGCAAGCGCGTTGTTTTTATTCGCTGCCTTCATATGGAGCAGCAAGAATGTTATCGAGGGCCGCTTGTTGGCCGCATACAGCGGCAAAGGACTTGCTTCCACTGAATTTATTCAACAGGAGTATCAAAAAATTATGGCTAATATACCGGACACACCTATAGAGGCCGCAGGTTTGAAAGAAAGTGTCGATATTGCAAAGTCTCTGACGGATCACAAAACAATACCAGAAAAACTAATGCAGGCAATCAGTGTTGGCTTGAATACAAATACAGTGTTGCAAATAGAAAATATTCAATGGATTGTGTCGAACGACCCATATGCAGCCGTTAATCCGAAAAATCAAAGCAAGTTACTTAAACTGGCCCGCTCTAGCAAAAATAGGTTGTTGTCGAAAAACAATGACAAAATTTATCAAATCGCATTAATAAAGGGTTATTTGCGCCATTTTTCTGGAGAATATCGAAAGGCGTTTGACTTGGTGAACAAACTCGCATCTGCGTTACAACAGCATGTCGATATTGTTGATGTGCAGATAATAAAACATCCATTGGACGTGGATTCAACGCTAAATTTGACCGGAAAAACCGGGGTTAATGTGAAGGCAGACAAGGCGAGCTTTGTATTGAGAGCAGTGCTCAATACTGGCTTAACGGCACACTGACCAGGGTTTGAGTTTATGGATTTTATAAACAACCTGCAACGCGTCGATTGGAGCTGTTTTAAGAAAGCCGCAGTGATATTGGCAGTGTGCTGCACGACTAGTATAGCCATGACGATGCTTAGTTACTCTTTCGCTGAGCAAAAACGCCTCCTGAATAAAGACAGTCAGACACAATTAAATCAAATGAAGGCGCGATACCAAGACGCAGTAAATCAACAGCAACTAGTTGAACTATATTACGAGAATTATAAAAAGTTGGAGCAGCAAGGTTTTATTGGAGATAAGCATCGGTTGGACTGGGTGGAAACCTTAAGAGCCATCACTGAAGAAAGAAAAGTAGCAGCCATTAACTATAACATCAAGGCGTCAAAACCTTATAAACCAAGTTACAAATCAAACACAAAATTGTTTCGAATTAATACCAGTGAAATAATTTTACAAATGAATCTACTGCATGAACGTGATTTGCTGGATATATTTTCTGAGTTGAATCGTCGAACAGTGGGCATATATGACATTAAAAAATGTGATTTAACAATGGCTGGTAAAAAAATAATTTATGAAGAAAATGCTGCGAATATAAAAGCAGAATGTACATTAAATTGGTTTACGATTCAGCTATTAGGAAAAACCTAGAAAAACGATGATTAAACTGTATATAAAAGTGAATTACCTGGCAACAGTGTCAACGCTGTCTCTACTGATGCTGGGCGTCGCGAATCCTGTACAGGCAGAATCATTTGGTCGAATATTCACAACAGCAAAACAACGCGCTATTTTGGATAATATTCGCCGTTATTCCAAGCAAAAAAAAGCTGGATCAAAAATACTGCAAACAGTTTTCAATAACAAAGAGGTGAATGTTAACGGCGTCGTTATTCGCAGCGACGGTATAAACACAGTATGGATAAATGGAAAAAGTAATTTAAATACCAACAAATCAGAGGCGGGCGTAAAAATATACAGAAAAGATATAAAGAGTGATTCTGTAACGATAACACTGTCAAATTCAAGCAAGCGAATCACGCTGAAACCCGGCCAAGCGGTTGATCCTCTCAGCGGAAAAATTCGTGATCGCTACAGAACTAAAGTAAAGTAACATCCCGCAGACCAACTCAACTATGCGCATTTGCAAACAAAAACCAAAAATTAAGCGACAAACCGGCGCAGCATTACTTATATTACTCACAATATTTATGCTTGCTGCTGCTTCTGCATTGCTGGCTAAAATAAACGGTATTTCGAGCAAGCTTAATCAAAACCAAACGACAGTCGCTGTGTTGGCACAAGCAAAAGACGCCTTGATCGGTTTTGCACTCAGCTACGCAGAACAACACCCCGGACAGCCCCAAGGCTATTTACCTTGTCCAGATACAACAGGGGACGGCACAGCAAATGGCGCGTGTGGTATTGCCGGGCAGAGTGTGATTGGTCGTTTACCTTGGCGTACTCTTAAGTTACCGCCTTTAAGAGATGGTGCAGCAGAATGTTTATGGTATGCGGTTTCCGGTACCTATAAAAATAATCCAAAACTATCGCTGACTTCGAACACAGACGGGTTATTTTTGATAAAAAATCAGAAAGGAAATACCCTGACTGGAACAACACCATTGGAACAGGCAGTCGCAATTGTTTTTTCTGCTGGCGCGCCTATTGGCCAGCAAAACCGCGGTTTTACTAGCGCCACTAGAACACAATGTGGCAGTACCACGCCAAGCGATGCCGGCAACAATGCCGCTAACTATTTAGATGAGCTTATCGCTTTGAATGTAACGCCAAGTGTCAATATCAATAATGCAACCGGAGTAGATATCAATGCGGGTGGCGGTTTTCCAGGGAGTATCGCTTTGCCCACTGATACACCCTCGGTATTTGTTAATTCGCCAGCAGTAAAAAGCAAGCAAGGTATCATACTATTTAACGATGTGATGTTGGCAATCACGCCGTCAGATTTTTCCCCGGTTTATCGTCGCATGGATGAGTGGGTTGCTAACCGTGTTGTTACCTGCCTGGACACCTACATGGCTGTTAATGGCGGTAAGCTCCCATTTACCAGTGTTCTTGATTCTGCTAACCCTCCAGATTATGACGATGACAATGCTCAACGTTATGGCCGTATACCGAATGAAATTGGGGCTGGTGATCTTAATAGTCTTGATGGTCTCAATGACACCCGTGCAGCCGATGCTGCAATGAAAACCGTCTGGCCTGATGAACCGGCCCCTCCAGTACCTGCACCACCTCCAAATTTCCGTTGTTTTGATGACACGATCGCAGCGGATACAAACTGGGAATGGTGGTGGTGGTCTGCCTGGAAAGAAATGGTGTTTATAGGAATTGACATCGACTATGTACCCAGCGGCACTGCGTCGGCCGCACCCTCACTGGCGCTTGATGGCGAGCAACAGGTGGGCGTTGTATTTGTTGCAGGCCGACGCTTGGCAACCCAATCCAGAATAACGGCTCTAAATAAAGCAAATGTAAATAATTATCTTGAAACGGATAATACCATAATAGCAGACGATAGTTTTATTAGTGGTCCGGTAACTAACATTTTTAATGATGTAGTGCTTGCGGTGACACCTGTTGGCGGCACCGGGATGTAATTAATCAGAAACAATCTCAAAGTATTTCTTAAATAGAGCGCTTGCAAGGATAGAAACGCACGATATACAAAAGAAAATTGAAAAACATGAAAGCTCAAACCAGAGGATTTACACTAGTAGAAATGGCGATTGTATTCGTCGTCATAGGCTTGTTATTAGGTGGATTGCTAATACCTCTTTCGACCCAGATCGAGAGCAAGCAACGAACTGAAACTAAAAAAATGCTTGGAGAAATTAAAGAAGCATTAATAGGTTATGCGCTGTCGAATGGATACTTACCCTGCCCTGACAGCGATACTCCACCAGATGGGGGAGAAAATCGTGCTGGAAATATCTGTACGGGCAATAATTCCGGCGACGGCGTCAATAGAAGTTGGCATGGTGTCATTCCATGGATCGATTTAGGAATCGAAAATGCAGATCCTTGGGCAACACGATTTACTTATGCTGTAATGGAAACATTCTCGGACCAAGGGACGTTATTTACGTTGATGACAACCAGGAACCTGAGGGTTAGAGACGGTAATGGTGTTAACATTATTGGCGATGCGCCTGCTGTTTTTGTTTCTCATGGTAAGAATCGATTTGGCGGCACAGGTTTATTGGGGGTGATACAAGCAAACTCGCCCAGTCATCATGAGCGGGAAAACGTTGACTACGACCGCACATTCAGAAGTCGTACATATAGTATGTTAGCGCCAAATAGCAATAGCCAATTCGACGACCTGGTTCACTGGGTCTCTCCAAATATTCTTTTCAACCGCATGGTCGCAGCCCGAATGTTGCCCTAAGGTTCGCTACCTCTGCAGAGGCCTGCATTTAGGCCCATTTTCCTTAGCGCTTTCTATTTTTTACCCTATGCTTAAGCAGATAAATCAAGCTACTTGGTCATTATCGTTGGACGCTTTACGCAAAACAGCCGCATAAGTAATTTTTATAAAAGAATTTTATGCTAGGGGAAGGGAATCTGTTTTGCAATTAGCTGTGAAAGGAATAAATTAAGAACCATACCTTACACTTACAAAATACCCCTAAGTCGGTTGCTTATTCATTAAGAATAAACTCACGTTATAAGTATATCAAAGGCATCAATTATGTCCAAACTGGTTAACCCGCATGGCAGTACTCAACTCAAGCCCTTGTTGCTTGAAGGCGGCGCATTAAAAGCTGAACAAAAACGCGCACAATCGCTCACGAGAATTAATATTAATTCTCGTGAGGCGGGTGATCTGATCATGATGGGAATTGGTGGTTTTACTCCTCTGAATGGGTTTATGACCCGCCTAGATTGGGAAGGCGTCTGTAACGGCATGGCGATGGCCGATGGCTTGTTCTGGCCGATCCCGATCACGCTGTCCACCGACCAGGTAACCGCAGACTCAATAAAAGAAGGTGAAGATATCGCGTTGTTTGATGTAGAACGTAACGAAGTATTGGCTACGATGACGCTGACAGAGAAATACACAATTGATAAAGCCCATGAGTGTATGCAGGTATATAAAACCACCGATAAAGAACACCCCGGCGTTAAAATGGTTGCCGCCCAAGGAGACGTTAATCTCGCCGGTGCGGTTAAGGTTTTATCACAAGGTGAATTCCCGACACAGTACCCTGATATCTATTTGACCCCGGCACAAACTCGCGAATTATTTAATGCAAAAGGCTGGGTAAAAGTTGCCGCTTTTCAGACAAGAAACCCGATGCACCGCTCGCATGAATATCTGGTAAAAATTGCCATTGAAATTTGCGACGGCGTGTTGGTGCACTCTTTATTAGGAAAACTAAAGCCAGGCGATATTCCTGCCGAAGTACGTGCAGATGCCATAAACGCGTTGATGAAAAATTATTTTGTGGATAACACCGTAGTTCAGGCCGGTTACCCGTTGGATATGCGTTACGCCGGTCCACGCGAAGCGTTACTGCACGCCTTGTTTCGACAAAATTATGGTTGTGCGTACTTAATTGTCGGACGTGATCATGCTGGTGTGGGTGACTATTATGGCCCATTTGATGCGCATGACATTTTTGATGAGATCCCTGAAGATGCATTAGAGACGCAGCCACTTAAAATCGACTGGACATTTTGGTGTAATAAATGCGAGGGCATGTCTTCAATGAAAACCTGTCCCCACGATGCGTCTGAGCGATTATTGTTATCAGGTACTAAACTACGTAAAATGCTGTCTGAGGGAACAGATGTGCCTGATCACTTTAGCCGACCTGAAGTGTTAACTATTCTCAGAACGTACTATCAGGGATTGTCTGCTGCGGACAATGTAGAAGTTAAAATATCCGGCCATTCTGCAAAATAGTATTAGCAACACGGTTACAACAATTACTTCCACTTTTATTATTGTATTTAAAAAATAAAACATAGGAGAATAAGCAATGCCAACATTCGTTCGTACAGATAAATGCGATGGCTGCAAAGGTCAAGACAAGACTGCATGCATGTATATTTGCCCGCATGATTTAATGATGCTGGATATGGATGGGTCGAAAACGGGACACGCGATGAAAGCCTATAATCAGGAACCCGAACAATGCTGGGAGTGTTATTCCTGCGTTAAAATCTGCCCACAACAAGCAATTGAAGTTCGCCATTACGCTGATATCGTTCCTTTGGGTGGTTCAGTGCAACCGCTACGTGGATCTGATTCAATTATGTGGACCATCAAATTTCGCAATGGCACGATGAAACGGTTTAAATTTCCAATTCGTACTACGCCAGAAGGCTCCATTGACCCCTACGGTGGCAAACCCGAAGCCGATCTAGCAAAAATTGAAGAAACGGGGTTCTTCGTTCAATCCAATGGTTATCGGGTAGGCGACCCCAGTGAACTAATTAAAAAGTAAACAAGAAATATTCACAGAAAATTTAATTTAACTATCACAAAATTATCAAGAGCAGAGGAATATACAATGGCGGGCGAATTCGGAAATCCAGAAGTAGTAGAGGAAGAAGTAGACATTCTTCTGATCGGCGGTGGCATGGCGTGTTGTGGCGCGGGCTATGAAATTATGCGCTGGATCGACGCGGCTAAAAAAGCCGGTACCGATATCTCGGTTAAGTTGGTAGATAAAGCGGCGATGGACCGCTCTGGCGCAGTCGCACAAGGTTTGTCCGCAATTAATACCTATATAGGAACGGATCTTGATCCAGCAGATTACGCACGTATGGTATCAAATGACCTGATGGGCATTACTCGTGATGACCTGTCTTACGACCTGGGTCGTCATGTCGATGAGTCTGTACACTTGTTTGAAGAATGGGGTTTACCAATCTGGAAGATGGATGAGAATGGCGAACGTCACGATGGTTCAAAAGGTTTAACACCACTAAAAGACGGCGGCAAACCAGTGCGTTCCGGTAAGTGGCAAATCATGATCAATGGTGAGTCCTATAAGTGGATTGTTGCGGAAGCAGCCAAAAAGGCATTGGGAACAGATAATATTCAAGAACGTATTTTTATCGTCAAGCTGATCAATGATAAAAATGATCCTAATAGAATCGCGGGTGCCGTGGGTTTCTCTACGCGTGAAAATAAAGTAGTCGTTTACAAATTCAAAGCCTGCCTGCTAGCCGCAGGTGGTTGTGTCAATATTTTTCGTCCACGTTCAGTCGGCGAAGGTACCGGTCGTGCCTGGTACCCGGTCTGGAACGCAGGTTCAACCTACTCCATGGCGGCTGAAGCGGGTGCAGAACTCACCATGATGGAAAACCGCTTCGTACCAACGCGTTTTAAAGACGGTTACGGCCCGGTTGGCGCGTGGTTCTTGTTGTTTAAAGCCAAGGCGACCAATGCGTTTGGTGAAAACTACATGGAAAAGAACGCGCATATGCTGAATGACTACCCTCCTTACGGTAAAGCAGCCGTGCCTGCATCCTGTTTACGTAACCATTTAATGCTCAAAGAAATGAAAGACGGTAACGGCCCGATCTACATGGACACGGTAACCGCGTTGGCTGATTTGCGCAAAACATTGTCTCCACGCGAAGTGAAGCACCTGGAAGCAGAAGCCTGGGAAGATTTTCTCGACATGTGTATTGGTCAGTGCGGTATCTGGGTCGGTGAAAATATTGAGCCAGAGAAAAAGAACTCTGAATTGATGCCAACCGAACCCTACCTGCTGGGTTCTCACTCTGGTTGCTGTGGTATCTGGGTTTCCGGCCCGACAGATCTCGGTGCGCCTACCGACGAAGAGTATGACGAGGGTATACCGGATCATTTACCCAAGGGCTGGAGCTGGGGTTACCGCTCAATGACGACTGTCAAAGGTTTGTTTACCGCCGGAGACGGCGTCGGCGCATCAGGCCATAAATTCTCTTCAGGTTCACACGCCGAAGGCCGCCTTGCTGCAAAAGCCATGGTTAAATACGTCATGGACAATAAGGATTATAAACCTGAACTGGATACTGATGTTGATCAGTTGGTCGCTGAGATTTACCAGCCGGTCAAGACTTACCTGGAACACAAGGATTACACGACAGCGATCGACATTAACCCTAACTACATTACGCCCAAGATGTTGCAGTTCCGACTGCAGAAAATCATGGACGAATATGTTGCAGGTATAGCAACTTATTACAACACCAATGAAAAAATGCTGTCGGTTGCAGAAGAGAAGCTCGGCATGTTGAAAGAAGACGCATTGAAAATGCGCGCCAAAGACCTGCACGAGTTATTACGGGCCTGGGAAAACTACCATCGTATTCTCACTGCTGAAGCACATATGAAGCACATACAATTTCGCCAGGAATCACGTTATCCTGGTTTCTACTACCGTACCGACAAGAATTTCGTGGATGAAGAAAACTGGAAGTGTTTTGTGAATTCAGTATACGACAAGAAAACCCATACATGGACTTGCTTCAAGCGATCCCATACTGATCTCGTTGATAAGTCCAAATTATTCAAATAAACTTGGCGCAGTACTATTTAAAAATATGTTAAGAACGTGACCTTTGGCCCGGAGATGCGAGTTTCCGGGCTTTTTTTATTAAAAGAGTCTCCAGGAGATCCAGAATGAGCTCAGGCGAATTCGACGCACCTTTCAAAAATCCAATAGTACCCAAAAAACTGGGTAACAATGACAAAATCAAGTTTAACTGTTACAAGGGAATTTCCTGTTTTAATGCGTGTTGTAAGCAAGCAGATATCACATTGACGCCCTACGACATCGTCCGTCTTAAAACGCATTTAGGCATTACTTCGGGTGAATTTATTAAAAATCACACCGTTCCTTTTGAGATGGATGGGCACGGAATGCCGGGCATCAAGTTGCGTACCGAAGATGAGCAGCCTATTTGCCTGCTGCTGGATGGGGATAATGGCTGCCGTGTTTACCAAAACAGGCCCTCTTCCTGTCGATATTACCCCATGGGTTTGATGTCGATGCTAAATACCGATACCCGGGCTGACGAACAGCACTATTTTGTAGTAGCAGAAAGTCATTGTAGTGGCCATAACGAAGAGCGGGAAATAACCGTGGCGGATTATCGAAAGGACCAACAAGTTGAAGACTACGATGAATATAATAGGGATTGGTACCGACTGATTTTAAAGAAGCGTTCCGGTGGTCCCGCAGTAGGCCAGCCATTACCCCTAAGTTTTCAGTTGTTCTTCATGTGCAGCTATGACGTTGACCGCTTTCGAGAATTTCTTAATTCCAAGAATTTCCGCAATGTTTACCGGGTAGACGATGAAACGTTTGCATTATTAAACAAGGACGATGTTGCATTGATGAAATTCGGATTTCGTTTGTTGCACCAGGTTTTATTTGGTGAAAATACCATTGATTTGGTCAATGACGCGTTCGATAATCGGATGAGCGAGCGGGGTCCAATATTAGCAGCACGTAGAGAAAGAGAAATTGAAGCTGCTAAAGAAAAAGAAGCCATTGAAAAATATATTGAGGATTGAATTCTGACGGTATAATCACTGTATATACCGCAGCTTTTAAGTAAGCGCTGAATAGTTTTCGGAGTAGTATAAATGTCAAAATTCGTCACCCCACCGCGTCGTTATGCCCGTGTTGCGATTATTTCGGACACACATGGGTACCTCGATGAACGCATTGCGACTATCGTTGCCAGCTGCGATTACGCAGTACATGCCGGCGATATCAGTAACGCTTCGGTGCTACAGGCACTAAAACCCCAACAAGGTACCGTCATCGCAGTTGTGGGTAATAATGATTATGCTGACATGTGGTCAGCAACAGAGTCGCATATTGTTGATGGCTTGCCCGAAGTCGCAGAATTGGATTTACCCGGTGGCAAGTTGGTGGTGGAACATGGGCATAAACATGGAATAAGCACGCCTAGCCACGACTCTCTTCGCCAGGCGCACGCTGGCGCACGGGTAGTTGTTTATGGTCACACACATAAGCTTGTTATCGATAAAAGTGCGCTCCCCTGGGTTATTAATCCCGGTGCGGCCGGACGTGAACGCACAAAAGGCGGACCATCCTGTTTGGTGCTCATCGCAGATGAAAACCAGTGGTCAGTGGAAATACAGCGATTTTCCACAATTGCTGCATAATCCTGGCACATAACCCCCCCCCACCTCTTAAATAACTTCCCTACCGGGTTATAACAAAATATTATGGCATTAATCCTGGTCTCGTACTTGACATCTAAGACGACCGGTCATATTATTGCAGTGGTTTAATCAGGTTGGGCTAAATGAGTAATTGTAAAAGAGAAAATAAAAGGTGCCACATTTTAAATGAGGGTTTAAAAGTGATGTACCTCAATGGTTATAACGGTACCGGTGTAAAAGACATCGTCAATGCGGCGGGCATTCCCAAGGGTTCTTTTTATAATTACTTTGATAGCAAAGAAGAATTTGCATTAGCCGCGCTGGATGCAATGTTCATGGACACAAGTTCAAACAAGTTTTTATTATCAACTGAGTTACCGCCGCTGCAGCGATTAACCGGTTTTTTTGAGTCAGGCGCTGAAAAAGCCAGGCACGGTGATTATCTCCTGGGGTGTTTTATTGGTAACTTAACCCAAGAAATGGCAGATGTGAATGAGCCCATCCGACTTAAACTCGATTTTTTATTATGTCGATTGACCGCATTAATTGAAGATTGCTTGCAGCAGGCACAGGAACGGGGTGATATACACAAAGACCGGGATATAAAAAAACTGGCTCAATTTATCTTTAACGCATGGGAAGGCACACTATTAAGAATGAAAGCGGCAAAAAACTGTAACGCATTTGATTCCTTTCTTCATGAATTACCGATGCTATTACGATAAAAAACGGGGACAAAAAAAGAAAAATACTGTAATAAACAACCTCATCATATTGTCTTAAATAACCAACCACTATTTCTCAAGCGAGTACCTATGCCAATAACACAATCGATAATAAAAAGCCTTCAATTGATCAAAAACAGGGCGCATAAAAATTTATTGGCAGATTCTACACCCATCAATAAATTACGTGAAGATATTCAAATAATATTCAAACGGGACCCGGCCGCCAGAAATTTATTTGATGTACTAACCAGTTATCCGGGACTCCACGCGTTATTGTTTCATAGATTAAATCATTGGTTTTGGAATCATAAATTAAAATGGTTAGCCCGCTTAGTGGCGACATTCACACGCATATTAACTGGAATAGAAATCCATCCAGCTGCGAAAATTGGTCGTCGTTTTTTTATCGATCATGGCATGGGCGTGGTTATTGGAGAAACAACTGAGATAGGTGATGACGTTTCTTTATTTCAAGCTGTCACACTGGGCGGTATTTCATCTAGCAAAGAAAAACGTCATCCGACAATTGGCAATAATGTCATGATTGGAGCAGGTGCAAAAGTACTCGGCCCAATCACTATTGGTAATAATGTTCAAATCGGTGCAAACGCAGTTGTTTTAAAAAACGCGCCCGATGAATCAACAGTAGTAGGGGTTCCAGGGCGTATTATTCATAAACAGGAAGCAGGAAAGGAAAAATCAAAACAAGCCTGCGTTTTAGATTTGTGTCCCAGACTAAATGCAACAGGCTCAACCAATCTAGACCGTCAGCATTGCAATGGATGTTGAATTTATATGGTGTAACAAATTATGATGGAAATATTGCACCGTGATAGCTTGCGACTTGGCGGATTTGCTGGTCTGACAGAACATCGACTGGTAGCCGATCCACGTGTTTTTGGGCCGGATGAAAATACATCTGGTAGTTGGTCGGGAATAGGGAATTTTGTATACCTGGCCGACGCACGTTTTATGCCACACGGCGATACCCGTATGCACAATCATCACGAAATCGATGTGATTTCAATTATGGTTGAAGGTCGAATCACACACCAAGGTTCACTTGAGCACGGGCGAAATCTTGAAGTGAATGATGTTCAGGTGCAACGTGCCGGGGGTGAGGGGTTTTCACATAACGAAATCAACCCGGATAACAAAGAGAACAGGATGATTCAAATCTGGGTATTACCGGAAACACCGGGTGAGCCAGCGGAATACCGGCATTATAAGCCGAAACGCGGTGAACTCGTGCCAGTTTATGGCAGTCACTCTTACTCCCAATCTCACTCTGCCCAAAAAGAACCGGGGCAGCAAGATACTATTGCCGCAAGTACGAATATTAACATTGCCTTGTTGTCACCTACTCAAACGGTAGTTTTAATGCGTCCGTTTGTTGCGTATTTGGCCCGTGGGACGGGTATCGCTAACGAAGTAAACGTTAAGAAAGGCGATTTGTTTCGTGATAGCAAGCTTAGCTTTGAAGCAAACGACGATACCCAGTTAATCCTCATCTTTGAGGATAAAGGTTGAAAGTGAATAGATGAAAGTAAATCGTTGTGTTGGGATTTTTAAAAAATATTCCGCTTGTCCGTTATTTCCATCTTATACCTTGTCATAAAAAAACCCATGTCCACTATGCAACAAATGACCATGTGCTGCAATGTAGTTTTAAGCCCAGACTTTCCGACATGGATCATGTGTAAACTGGCACGGACAGTACACCGCTGTTAGCGCCACTCCAAACCTGTGGCTCATCCCACGCGAGAAAAAACAGGGTTTCGAATTTTATCGTTTTTAATTCGGGTCTGACCC
>VAPL010233034.1_pt1 | contig 19634 bp, 21 predicted proteins | sample 3395061 | NCBI WGS metagenome assembly VAPL01 (sample SAMN08290444, study PRJNA428436) | hydrothermal vent metagenome | isolation source: Deep-sea hydrothermal vent chimney 2 | place: Pacific Ocean: Juan De Fuca Ridge | depth 2182 m m | reverse complement strand
TCATGTGTCTATATTTATTGATTTTTAAAGGTCATCCCGATAGCTATCGGGACTGTTCGCTCCCGAAGCGTCGGGAGTCATTCCCTTAGGTGTTATCCCGAGACTTCGGGATTAACATGCTCGTTTCATTTATCGTTTTATTTATTTTTTATACGGCTTTACGTTCAATAGTATTAAATATTAAGCGCTCGGATATTAAATTATTTATTTTTTCAGTTACCTCAAAAAAATTATTTATTTTTTCTTCAGAAATATGTGCTCTTATTTTTTCATTGAATACAAGTACAGATTCTTTAGAGATCTTTCTCATTTCTTTTCCATAATCTGTTAATTTTATAAGTACGCTTCTACCATCTTCCGGGTTCTTTTCTCTATAAATAGCACCATTTTCTTCCATGGTCTTTAAAATTCTAGAGAGGCTGGTTGGTTCCATTCCCATTTGAGGTCCTAAGGCTGTTGATGGCGTTCCGTTTTCATAGTCAATATTTAACAAAACAAAAGCTGTTGCCATGGTGCTGTCATGTTTTGAAGCTTGTTCATTGTACATTTTTGCAACTGCCTGCCAGGTGGCTCTTAGAGCATGGTCAATAGAGGTTTCTTTTTGCATGCTCAAATATACAAAAAAATACTATGCATGCATAATAAATTTATATTAATTTAAAATGTAACATTTGGTCATCTTTTGAGTCAAATTAATATCTTTACAAAAATTTGAATTTTATATATGAACAACTTATTAGTTGCTGAAAATATTATTAAGAAATATGGCGATTTTACTGCTCTTAATAATGTTTCAATTGAAGTTCCAAAGGGCAGTATTTTTGGTTTATTAGGGCCTAACGGAGCTGGTAAAACTACCTTGATACGGATTATCAATCAAATTACAATGCCAGACGAAGGGCTAGTTACTTTAGATGGTGAAAAACTCCATCCTGATCACATACGAAATATAGGTTATTTACCGGAAGAACGTGGATTGTATAAATCTATGAAAGTAGGTGAACAGGCATTGTATTTAGCTCAATTAAAAGGATTGACAAAAGCACAGGCTAGAGAACGCTTAAAATATTGGTTCGATAAGTTTGGAATTGGTGATTGGTGGAACAAAAAAGTTCAGGAATTGTCCAAAGGGATGGCACAGAAAATTCAATTTATTGTAACTGTATTACATCAACCTAAACTATTGATTTTTGATGAACCTTTTAGTGGTTTTGATCCGATTAATGCAAATTTAATAAAAGATGAGATTTTACAATTACGAGATGAAGGAGCTACCATTATTTTTGCTACCCATCGTATGGAATCAGTAGAAGAAATGTGTGATCATATAGCTTTGATACACGAATCAAATAAAATTCTTGATGGAAAATTAATTGATATTAAAAGGCAATATAAATCTAATATATATGAAGTGGGTCTATTGACAGATAATAAAGAAGCAACCGAAGATTATTTAAAAGAAAAATTTCAACTTTCTGAAGCAACTTTTAAAACCATAAATGACGAAGTGAAATATAATATTAAAATTGATGAAGGTCAATCAGCTAATCAACTTATTTCTCATTTAACCTCAAAAGGACAGCTTACCCATTTTGTAGAAGTAATTCCAAGTGTAAACGATATTTTTATCCAAACAGTTCAAAACAATTAAGTATGAATCATTTATCTCTAATTACCAAAAGAGAATATCTTAATAAGGTGAAAAATAAGTCGTTTATTGTCATGACTTTTTTAAGTCCGCTTATCATGGTAGCCTTATTTGCACTAATAGCGTATTTAACACAATTAAATAATGATAAAGTTAGAGTCATTTCAGTACTTGACGAAAGTAATTTGTTTGCTTCAGATTTTAAGAGTACAGAAAACACTAAATATGATATATTGATCAATATTACCTTAGATGATGCTAAAAAAATAGTTCAAGAGTCTGAAAACTATGGTTTATTGTATATTCCAAAAGGGGATAGTATTGATGCCATTGCAGATAAGATAAAATTTTATTCAGAAGATTCTCCTTCTTTAATAGTAATGGAAAAAATTGAAGGAACCATAGAAGATAAGGCCAGAAATATTAAATTGAGAAATTCGGGTTTAGATCCTGATTTGATCAGTAAATTAAAAGTAAACATCAATACAAACCTAGAAACTTTTGATGGTGTTAAAACTTCAAAATTAGGGAGTGGTTTAAAATTAGCCTTTGGTGGAGTTGCAGGTTATTTACTATTTATGTTCATTATAATATATGGTAATATGATCATGCGTAGTGTCATTGAAGAAAAAACCAGTAGAATTATTGAAATCATTATCTCATCGGTTAAGCCAATACAATTATTATTGGGAAAAATATTTGGCACTTCATTAGCAGGAATCACACAATTTTTGATTTGGGTAATCCTCGGAAGTGTTTTAATGATGGTTGTATCAGCTGTTTTCGGAATTAATATGAGTGAAGGTCAAATGGCGCAACAAGAGGTTTTAAATCAGGTTTCAAATAATCCGGCAATGCAACAAGAAATGGATTTGGTAATGCAAGAAATGTTGAATTTACCATTGGCGAATTTAACTATTATGTTTATTCTCTTTTTTATCGGAGGTTATTTGTTATACGGTTCATTGTATGCAGCAATAGGAGCAGCAGTTGATAATGAAACAGATACGCAACAATTTATGATGCCACTATTAATGCCTTTAATGTTGGCAATATATGTGGGCTTTTTTACGGTGATTGAAAATCCACATGGTACAGTATCACAAATATTTTCATATATACCATTCACTTCTCCGGTGGTTATGTTAATGCGTATACCATTTGGCGTACCAATTTGGCAGCAGTTACTTTCAATCGCAATATTATTTGGAACATTTTTTATGACAGTTTTATTTGCGGCCAAAATTTATAGAGTGGGTATTTTAATGTACGGTAAAAAACCGAGCTATAAAGAACTAATTAAATGGTTAAAATATTAGCTAATTATTCGTAAAAAAGCTATATTTTTAAAGAATGATTAGCAAAAGTATTCAACAATGGAAAAGTTAAACGAGCTTTTAAACTATGAGCTTATTTTTAGTGAAAATATCCGTATTTCTGTAAAGGCAATACTGGTTGTTATTGTTACCTTATTCATAGCATCTTATATTCTAAAAGTACTTAAAAAAATAATTACTAGAAAACTTCCTAAGCAAGACCAAATAAAATTCAATTCATTGTTCTCTTATGGAAAATGGTTTCTTTATGTCATTATTTTATTAATGACATTCCATAATATGGGTATAAATGTTACAGCTATATTTGCTGCTTCTGCCGCATTACTGGTAGGTGTTGGATTGGCGTTACAAACCTTGATTCAAGATATTATTTCGGGTGTATTTATTTTAATAGACCAATCAGTTCATGTGGGTGATATTATTGAGTTAGATGGAAAAATAGGCAGGGTAGAAGAGATCAAACTAAGAACTACAAGAGCAGTTACTATAGATAATAAGGTGTTGATCATTCCTAACCATTTGTATTTAACAAACACGTTGTATAATTGGACAGAAAATGGAACTACTACACGAGAGAATGTAGAAGTAGGTGTTGCTTATGGCAGCGATACTGAATTGGTAAAAAAATTGCTTATTGAAGCTGCCAATGAGCATAAAGATGTATATAAACATCCAATACCGACAGTGTTTTTCACTAATTTCGGAGATAGTTCATTAGATTTTAAACTGGTATTTACGTTAAATGATAGTTTTCTGTCTGGAATACCAAAAAGTGATATCCGTTTTGCAATTGATAAAAAATTTAGAGAACATAATATTTCCATACCATTTCCGCAAAGAGATATACATATTGTTAGCAAAAATGTAGTTGATATGGATGCTAATAATTTGAATCAGGAAATTAGGAAACAAGAAACAGGACTCAGGAAATAGGTTAGAAGCTCGGAGACCGAAGACCGAAGATTAATCTTAGAGTTGTAGAAAAACAAAAAGATGAAGTTTAAATTTGAAAAATTGTTAATTTGGCAAAGGGCTATGGAAATGGGTGAACAAATTAATGAAATGACAGATGTATTTCCTAAGAAGGAATTGTATAATTTATCTTCTCAACTTAGAAGAGCTTGTGATTCAATTGCCTTAAATATTTCTGAAGGCTCTATTGGACAATCAAACCCTGAACAAAAGAAATTTATGGGTTATGCTATTCGGTCTTTAGCAGAAGTAGTTACTTGTTTGTACAAAGCCGAAAAAAGAAATTATATCACTAAACAAGAGTTTGATTTACATTATAATTATTCTTTCAATTTAATGAATATGATGATAGGATTTAGAAATAAAATCAAATAAAAAAATATAAACTTCGGTCTTCCGTCTTCGGTCTTCCGTCTTCGGTCTTCCGTCTTAAAATTTTAGTATGAGCAAAATATTAATCATAGAAGATGAAGCTGCTATTCGCAGAGTATTAAAAAAAATTATTAGTGAAGAAAATGATTCCTATCAGGTTGAAGAAGCTGAAGACGGTCTTGCCGGAATGGAACTTATCAAAAATAATGATTACGATTTGATATTGTGCGATATTAAAATGCCAAAGATGGATGGTGTGGAAGTGTTGGAAAGAACTCAAAAGATCAAACCTGAAATTCCGATGTTGATGATCTCTGGTCATGGCGATTTAGACACAGCTGTGAATACCATGCGAATGGGTGCTTTTGATTATATTTCTAAACCACCGGACCTAAACAGATTACTCAATGCAGTACGTAATGCATTAGATAAAAAAAGTTTAGTTGTTGAGAACAAGAAGCTTAAGAAAAAGGTGAGTAAAAGTTATGAGATGATTGGTGAAAGTAAAGCCATTACTCATATAAAAGAAATTATAGAAAAAGTAGCAGCTACTGATGCCAGAGTATTAATTACAGGTTCTAACGGAACGGGAAAAGAGTTGGTTGCACATTGGTTACATGAAAAAAGTGAACGGTTTAAATCTCCAATGATTGAAGTGAATTGTGCAGCAATTCCGTCAGAATTAATTGAAAGTGAATTGTTTGGTCATGTAAAAGGATCGTTTACCGGTGCTAATAAAGATAGAGCAGGTAAGTTTGAAGCAGCAAATACAGGTACTATTTTTTTAGATGAAATTGGTGATATGAGCTTGTCAGCACAAGCCAAAGTGTTACGTGCATTACAAGAAAATAAGATTAGCAGGGTTGGTAGCGATAAAGATATTAAAGTGAATGTTCGAGTTGTTGCGGCTACCAATAAAGATCTAAAAAAGGAAATAGTTGAAAATAGATTTCGTGAAGATCTATATCATAGACTAGCTGTAATATTAATTGATGTGCCATCATTGAATGATAGGCGAGAAGATATTCCTTTATTGATCAACTATTTTGCTAAAAAGATTGCTGAGGAACAAGGTAATGTGGTAAAATCGTTTTCTGATAAAGCGGTTAAAAAGTTACAAGAATATGATTGGACAGGAAACATACGTGAATTGCGAAATGTAGTAGAACGCTTGATCATTCTTGGCAATGCTGAAGTTTCTGAAGAAGATGTAAAGCTGTTTGCGAGTAAATAAGAATAAATTATATCAAATAAAAGTTATCATAAAAAAAATTGATACTGATATAAAAAATTAACATCAATTTTTTTAATTTTAAGAAGTTTGAGCAGTATATTTGTATCAGTAAAAAAGTAAAATATTAACAAATAAAATTATATTAAAATGGCTACAGCAGTAGGTAAAAAATTTCCAAATTTAAATGTAGACGCTATGAATGACATGGGCGATACATTTAAGGTTAACGTATTAGAAGAAGCAGTAAATAATAAAAAGAAAGTTGTATTGTTTTGGTATCCAAAAGATTTCACTTTTGTTTGCCCTACAGAGTTACACGCATTTCAAGTAGCAATAGGTGAGTTCGAAAAGAGAAATACCATTGTAATTGGAGCATCTTGTGATACGCCTGAAGTGCATTTTGCATGGTTGAGTACAGCAAAAGATAATGGAGGTATTGAAGGTGTTACCTATCCTATTTTAGCAGATAGCAACCGTAATTTATCAAGTATTTTAGGTATTTTAGATATTACCGAAGAGACGTATGATGAAGCTACAAATACCGTACAAGTTGAAGGAGACAATGTAACGTATAGAGCTACTTATTTAATTGATGAAGATGGTCTTGTTTTTCATGAAGGTATCAATCATATGCCAGTAGGTAGAAATGTAAATGAATATTTGCGTTTGATTGACGCTTATACGCATGTACAAGAAAAAGGAGAGGTTTGTCCTGCAAACTGGGAAGAAGGTAAAGATGCTATGCAAGCAAATGCAAAAGGTACAGCAGAGTATTTAGCTTCTCATTAATCGAAAAGAATTCCCCGAGGCTCTGCCTCGGGGTTTCCGATTTACCTCTTCTTGGGAGAGGTCGGAACTGCTTTTCGCAGTTCTGGGTGAGGTAAAATACAAAATTTCGATTTTTGGTCCTAAAGCCAAAATGAAACCGGCGAAATACCCCTATGGCTCTGCCTCGGGGATAGTCGGTTTCAAGAAATTTTTTATTAAAAATTAGGCTAGTCATTTTTTAGCGTCATTGCGAATGAAACGAAGTAATCTCTTGAATTGAAGCAGACTGCTTCATCCTACGTTTTCGCAATGACCTTAAAGAAATCGACTATAACAATTAAAAAAGAAAATTATGTTTCAAGAACTAGATCAAGACAATTTAGAACAGATAGTAGCTGATAATAATGTAGTTATTGTACAATATGCTGCTACATGGTGTGGCAATTGTAGAATTATGAAACCTAAATTTAAGAAGCTGGCTTCTGAAAATGAGAATGTACCTTTTATATATGCTGATGCGGAACAGTTTCCGAATACACGTAAGCTGGCAACAGTTGATAATTTACCAACTTTTGCTACATTTAAAGATGGCGTTTTTGTAAATCAGGTACAAACCAATAAGTTTGACGTGTTGAAAGATCTAGTAAATGAAGTTATCTAACTAAAATGTCTCCTCGAGCGCAGTCGAGAGGTTTTAATAAGTCTCGACCGCGTTTTGATTTCACTTTAATATTCATACAAATGAAGCTACCAATAATTAAACATATAACAAACTTTATCGAAGAGAACGATCAGGATTATGTTATTGAAACTATAGAGACCTTAGAATCACTAACCGAAGTTTCTTCATTAAAAGATGAAGAGTTAGATGTATTGGGTGAAGTTATTTCTAATTTGTACGGCGCCTTAGAAGTTGATAAAATGATCAAAGAAGGTACACCAAAAAAAGAAGCATTAAACGCTTTTATGAAAAGAGTATTAGGTTCAATTGATACATAATTTTTCGATGATTTTAATATAAAAAACCATCAGGAGTTTATTCTCTTGATGGTTTTATTTTTTTGGTTACGTTTATCCTAAGGGTATGGTTGCGTTTTAATGCAACTATATCTAGTGATACTGAAACCAGTTCAGCACTGGTAAACGAAGCTTGCTTTTTTTTATGAAAGAGTCAAGAAATAATACCCTTTTTCATACCATTTAAAATTACTATTTTTAACCTTTAATTTTAAAATCTATGAACACAGATCAATATAAAGTTTCTAATCCTGTTAATTTAAAAGCCATTGCTACCAAAGAAGTAGTTGAAGACGCTAAAAAGAAGCTTAAAAAATTACGTAAACAAATCAGTGAATTACAAGATACCATGTATGCACATGGTAAGTATAGTATGCTGGTTTGTCTACAAGGAATGGATACTTCAGGTAAAGATAGTTTGATACGTGAGGTTTTTAAAGATGTAAATGCCCGCGGAGTAGTAGTGCATAGTTTTAAAGTACCTTCAGAAAAAGAATTAAAACATGATTTTTTATGGCGACATTATATTGCTTTACCGGAAAGAGGTAAAATAGGTGTTTTTAACCGTACACATTACGAAAATGTATTAGTTACACGTGTGCATCCTGGATACATTATGGGAGAGAATATTCCTGCTGTAAAAAATATTGATGATCTGGATGATGCTTTTTATCATAAGAGGATGGAGCATATCAATAATTTTGAACAACACATTGCCGAAAATGGTACTATTGTGTTGAAATTCTTTTTGCATTTGTCAAAAGAGGAACAAAAAAATAGACTGTTAAGAAGGTTAAACCTTAAGGAAAAAAATTGGAAGTTTTCTTCAGGAGATTTAAAAGAACGCAAATTATGGAATCAGTATCAAGACTGTTATGAAGACCTACTCAATAGAACTTCTACAGAAAAAGCACCTTGGTATATTGTACCGGCTGACGATAAACCTACGGTAAGATTATTGGTTGCTGAAACCATTTTACAAACCTTACAACAATATAAAGACATACAAGAACCAAAACTTGATAGCAAAACAAAAGCTCAATTAGAGGAATTTAAAAACGAATTAAAAAACAGTTAGATCCCCTCTAAATCTCCCAAAAGGGAGACTTAAAAGGCGAACTATATAATTAACTTAAAAAAATAACCCAAAAATCCCCTCTCCTTTGGAGAGGGTTAGGGAGAGGATATGAAATCAATACTAAAAATAACAACTTTCTTTTTATGTGCTACAATATCAGCACAACAAGCAGATTTTAAACAAGACTCTACACAACTTAGAGAAATATATACAGCATCTTTAACCAAAGGTAAAAGCTATGCCTGGCTAAATTATTTATCTAATAGAATCGGGGGTAGGCTCGCCGGCTCTGAAGCCGATAAAAAAGCAGTAGCTTGGGGTAAAACAGAGCTTGAAAAATTGGGTTTAGATAAAGTTTGGTTACAAGAGGTTACCGTTCCGCATTGGGTAAGAGGTGAAAAAGAAGAAGCACGTATAGAAACAAATCATGGTAAGTTTAAGGTCGATATTTGTGCATTGGGTGGTTCTATAGCAACTCCTAAAGAGGGTTTGTTAGCTGAAATTATTGAAGTAAAAAGTTTAGCAGAAGTTGATTCATTGGGTGATAAGGTAAAAGGTAAAATTGTATTTTATAATAGACCAATGCCCGCTGAAAAGATAGAAACGTTTAGAGCCTATGGGGCAAGTGTTGATCAGCGTTATAGCGGAGCCAGAATTGCAGGTAAATATGGTGCAGTTGGAGCTATAGTACGTTCTATGAACCTTAAAATAGATAATTATCCGCATACAGGTGTGATGAGTTATGGTGATAATGCTGAAAACGAAAAAATACCAACAGCTGCAATCAGTACAAATAGTGCTGAATTACTAAGTCGATTTTTAAAAGAAGGTAAAATTCAGACGAAATTTTATTTTAAACAAAGCTGTCAAAATTTACCGGATACGCAATCGTTTAATGTGATAGGCGAAATTAAAGGAAGTAAGTTTCCCGATGAGATTATCGTAGTTGGTGGACATCTTGATTCATGGGATTTAGGCGATGGATCACACGATGATGGTGCAGGAATTGTACAATCTATGGAAGTAATGCGTTTGTTTAAAACATTGAAAATAAGACCAAAACGAACATTAAGAGTTGTACTGTTTGCGAATGAAGAAAATGGTTTAGGAGGTGGTAAAGCTTATGCCGCTGAGGTTGAAAAGAATAATGAAAATCATATTGTTGCATTAGAATCTGATTCTGGTGGGTTTACGCCTAGAGGCTTTGGATTTACATGTAACGATGAGAATTTTGAGCACATTCAGCAATGGAAATCATTATTTGAACCTTATAACATTCATATTTTTGCTCGAGGCGGAGGTGGTGCAGATATTGGTCCATTAAAAAAGGATGATAATGTTTTATTAGGTCTGCGACCAGATTCACAACGTTATTTTGATTTTCATCATACAGCTGCAGATGTATTTGAGGCTGTTCATAAAAGAGAGCTAGAATTAGGTGCAGCTACAATGACTTCAATGATATATCTGTTTGATAAATATGGTATTAAATAGTTGATCAGTTGTTGACTCAAATAATTTAGTTTATTAACACTTAATCGTAAATTGAAATTCTAAAATCGTAAATTAAAAAATGATTTACTCTCAAAAAGAACTCTCACAAATAGTTATTGAATACTGTGTTGCTTATCAGGTTGAGCACGTAATCATATCTCCGGGTTCTCGTAATGCACCTTTAACTATTGGTTTTACCAATCATCCACAAATAAAAACATATAGTATTGTTGATGAGCGTTGTGCTGCTTTTTTTGCTTTAGGTATTGCCCAGCAAATCCGAAAACCTGTTGCTTTGGTTTGTACATCGGGTTCAGCATTATTGAATTACTATCCGGCAATAGCTGAGGCTTTTTATAGCGATATTCCGCTCCTAGTTATTTCTGCTGATAGACCCAAACATTTAATTGATATAGGTGACGGACAAACCATCCGGCAAGAAAATGTTTTTAAGAACCATAGTTTATACAATGCAAATCTTGTAGAAGATGAACAGTGTATGAATGAAAACACACAACAAATATCAAAAGCAATTCAAACAGCAATTCAAAAAAAAGGACCTGTACACATCAATGTATCTTTTGACGAGCCCTTATATGAAACTACAGATAAATTATTAATTAAAGATGTAGTTTTAGAAAATGACATTATAGAGACTGAACAAATTTTAAATCTTCAAGAATATGTGTCATTATGGAATAGTTCAAAAAAGAAATTAGTTTTAGTTGGTACTCATTTTCCGGATAAAAAATTACAAGCACAACTGATAGAATTAATAAAAGATGAATCGGTATTGGTTTTTACTGAGACCACTTCTAATGTACATCATCCAACATTTATCAATAGTATTGATCAATTAATTTTTTCTTTAACAGATAAAGAGTTCAAAAAACTGCAACCAGATATTTTGCTTACACTTGGAGGAATGATAGTCTCTAAAAAAGTGAAACAGTTATTGCGCAAATATCGACCTAAGCATCATTGGCATATTGATGCTAAAAATGCTCCGGACACTTATCATTGTCTTTCTCATCATTTTAAAGTTGCGGATACCCTATTCTTTGATGAATTTTTAGAATTGGTAAAACCTGTAAATAGTGATTATCAAAAAAGTGGACTAGCCCTTAAAATACAGAGAAAAGAAAAACATGATCAATTTTTAACCTTAGCTGAATTTTCTGATTTAAAAGTGTTTGATATTGTGTTAGATACAATTCCGAATAATTCTCTTTTACAATTAGGAAATAGTTCAATTATCAGATATTCTCAGTTATTTGATATGAATGATTCGTTAACTATGTTTTGTAATAGAGGTACAAGTGGTATTGATGGTAGTACATCTACAGCTATAGGAGCATCTCATGTCACAAATAATCAAACAGTATTGATAACCGGTGATATTAGTTTTTTTTATGATAGTAATGCATTGTGGAATAACTACATAAAAAATGATTTTAGAATTATATTAATTAATAATGGAGGAGGAGGTATTTTTAGATTTATACCGGGACCTAGCAATACTAATGCATTAGATTATTTTGAAACACTACATCAATTAACAGCCAAGCAGCTTTGTAAAATGTATAACTTTGAATATTGTACAGCAAAAAACGATAATGAATTAAAAAGAGAACTTAAAACATTTTATCAGATTGAAGAAACACCCAAACTATTAGAGGTTTTTACACCTATTGCTATTAATGATGTAATTTTAAAAAGATATTTTAACTCTTTATAAAATAGATTCTTTTTGTTAAAAACTTAAGTTGAGAAATGTTAAAAAATTCTTTATATTTGAAAGTCAAATAATTCAACTTTATTATTAATCAATTATAAATCATAAAATTATGAGTAAAAGAGACGAACTAATAGCATTATATGCTAGCGAACTTAAATCTAAATGTGGTGTTAGTGCTGATATGGATTTATTAACTAAAGTAACTATTGGTTGTGGACCTGCAATCTATAGTAAAGATGCTGCTACAGTTTCTTGTACTTCTGAATCTGAGTTAGATACTGTTAAAAATAATTACCTAATAAAAAAATTAGGCTTAAAAGATGGTGCTCAATTAGATGCAGCTATTAAAAAAGTATGTGAAAAAATAGGAAGCTCTAATAGAAGCAAATATAGAGCGATGTTCTATTATTTATTATGTGTTGAGTTCGGGAAGCAATCTGTTTATAAATAACAATCTTTTTTACCTTATAAATAATAAAAGCTACTCTTTTTTATTAGAGTAGCTTTTATTATTTAGTATTTGTGTGTTCTTATTCTCCTTCACCAGTATCTTCATCTTCTTCAGAACCTGTTTCGTCTTCTATTTCTTCTTCAGGATTAACGTAATCATCACCTCTTAAAGTTTTTTGTTTTGCTAATACTCGTTCAACATTTTGAAAATAACCATCAGCATTTGGATCATCTCCGGAAATTTTAGCATAACCATTTTTATAATATTTCAATGCCTTTTTTAAGTTGTTACCGGTTTCATGATATTGTCCGATATAATAATCGCCAATAGGAGATTCAGGATATAAACGATTGATCATTTTTCCGAATTCTTCTAAATAATCACCTTCTTCTTTATCTAAAATGATTGATTCAATAGCGAAAATATCACGTTGTCTGATTCTTAAATTTGCACCAAATGAATATTGAATCTCAACATATTTTTTCTCAAGATATTCAATAGCTTCAGCAGGACTTAAATCAGCAACTTCATTATCAAACTCTTCCTTAGAAATAGAGGAGTACATCTCAAAAATATGTGCCAGCGCTCCGGATATAGCTTGTCCTATAGATGATATCTTTGTAGAATGATCAAACTTGTCATACTTATATTTAAAGTTTCCATTCTCGAAATTTTTAAGAGTATAATAGACAGTTTCAATATCTTTATCTTTTTTCTCACTATTATAATCACCTGAATTCAAATAGTAATAAGTATTAGAATCTAAACCGGGAATTTTCCCTCTAAATAAATCTCCAATATCTTGAGCATAACTGGGGTTTATATTGATATATGCATTAAATATAGGGTTTTGTTCTACTAAGAAATAATTAGAAAAATTCGCAGTAATCGTATTTCCAACAATAGTTTTAAAAGGAGATATTCTATAGTTATTTTCAATATGATTTATCAATTCATTTTTAATAAACTTATAGAATTTTGAACTACTTTGTGTAAGCATACTATTCAAACTTACTTCACAGTCAGTTTTACGCTCATTTTTTTGATTTTGGTATATACCAACTACAATTTGTTCAGGTGCTTTGTCTTTTAGAGCAAAAAGCTTTGAATTCGCAACATAAACATCAAACAAATATTCAGCATCTAATACGATAGCTAAAGGATATACACGTGTAGAATCTTGTTTGTAAGACTCAGGAACATATATTTTTAGTGTTCTTTCACTATTTAATTCACTACTTAATTCTACTGATTTAAAAGTTTCTATATGCACATTTTGAGCAAAAGTGACAATAGAAAATAGGATTAAGAAAAGTATAGAGCAAAGTTTCTTCATGATTTTTAACAATTTTTAATTTTATTGAGACTAAATTTTTTTAGTCTTTTTCTTTAATTCTATCTTTACAAACGAATAAAATTGTAAAATATGATACAGATAGACTGGAAAATTGCAAAAAAGCATGAAGATATTACTTACAAAAAGTCTGGAGGAGTAGCAAGAATAGCCTTTAACAGACCAAATGTGCGTAATGCTTTTCGTCCAAAAACAACCAAAGAATTGTATGATGCTTTCTATGATGCGCAAGAAGATACAAGTATAGGTGTGGTTTTACTCTCTGCTGAAGGCCCTTCAACCAAAGATGGTGTGTATTCTTTTTGTAGTGGTGGCGATCAAAAAGCAAGAGGTCATCAAGGTTATGTAGGCGATGATGGTATGCATAGATTAAATATTCTTGAAGTGCAACGATTGATACGTTTTATGCCGAAAGTAGTAATTGCGGTAGTGCCGGGATGGGCTGTTGGTGGTGGTCATAGTTTACATGTAGTTTGTGATCTAACATTAGCCAGTAAAGAACATGCCATTTTTAAACAAACTGATGCCGATGTTACTAGTTTTGACGGAGGTTATGGTTCAGCATATTTAGCTAAAATGGTAGGACAAAAAAAAGCACGAGAAATATTCTTTTTAGGTAGAAATTACTCAGCTCAGGAAGCCTACGAAATGGGAATGGTCAATGCTGTAATACCGCATGATAAACTAGAAGAAACTGCTTATCAATGGGCGCAAGAAATATTAGAAAAATCACCAACCTCTATTAAGATGTTAAAGTTTGCAATGAATTTAACTGATGATGGTATGGTTGGGCAACAAGTGTTTGCAGGTGAGGCAACGAGATTAGCTTATATGACTGATGAAGCCAAAGAAGGGCGTGATGCTTTTTTAGAAAAGCGCAAACCGAATTTTGAAAAAAAATGGATTCCGTAATCAGTTGGCAGTACTCAGTAATCAGTCTTCGGTTTGCTGTGATAGATTTTTATCAATTACACAAATTAACAAATCAACATTTTTCATGAAGATTATCTGTATCGGGCGTAATTACGCCAAACATATTGAAGAATTAGCCAATGAAAAACCAACAGAACCAGTTGTGTTTTTAAAACCTGATTCTGCTATTTTACCTAAAAAAATGCCGTTTTTTATGCCTCCTTTTTCTAATGATATTCATTATGAGGTTGAGGTATTGATTAAAATCAATAAAGTTGGTAAATATATTGATGCAAAATTTGCTCATAAATATTATGATGAAGTTGGTTTAGGGATTGATTTTACTGCACGAGATGTACAGGTACAATGTAAAGAGAAAGGATTGCCTTGGGAAAAAGCAAAAGCTTTTGATGGTAGTGCTGTTGTAAGTAATTTTTATCCTAAAGAACAGTTTGATTTAGAAAATTTACAATTTCAATTAGTGCAAAATGACATTGTTGTTCAAGACGGAAATACCAACGCTATGCTTTGGAAAATTGATGAATTAATTGCCTATGTATCTCAGTTCTTTACATTAAAAAAAGGAGATATTATTTTTACCGGAACACCTGCAGGTGTGGGTAAAGTTACAGAGAACGATATTCTTATTGGAAAACTAGAAGACAAGAAAGTTTTTCAGGTTAAAGTGAAATAAACGATTGATACTGTTTTTAATCTAAAGGATTCCCCTATCCCGAGTACTCGGGATACCTTGGGGTTTCCGACTTCACCTCTCCTTGAGGAGAGGTGAAAACTTTTGGAGAAAATTTTGGGTGAGGTGTAATAAAGAAATTTCTTTATTGTTTTATAGGCTTTTTATTATATAATTTTTCCCCATCTTCATAGTATTTATCTCCTTCAGTCCAAAAAGGAGTTTCAGGGTCATTGGCAATTAATCTGCAAGCCAGCACATACGATTTAAAGAACTTGACCAAATAATCATAATCTAATGTGTCAGGGTTGTCAGTTACCTGATGATAGTATTTATTGATTTCAGCATCAAATGCAGTAAAACCTAAACTAAATGTTGGTGCCGGTATACCTTTTTTTGCAAAATTCACATTATCAGACCTATCAAATAAACCCTGTTCAGGCGAAGGGTCATCAATAGCAGTTAATCCGAATTGCGAAGCTGCATTAACGATATGTTTACCGACAGTAGTTCTATTCAAGCCAACGATGGTAGCTTTTGTAGTATCATTATAGCCTCCATTATCACTGTTAAAACAATAGACCATTTTTTCTAGAGGAATTACCGGATGCTCAACATACCATTTACTACCTAATAACCCTTTTTCTTCTGCTGTAAATAAAATAAATAATGCTGATCTTTTTGTTGGATATTTTGAAATATTCTTTGCAGCGCTCAACACTGTAACTGTACCTACTGCATTATCACGAGCTCCGTTATAAATTGAATCATTTTCAGCATTAGGCTTACCAACACCAATATGGTCATAATGCGCAGAATAAATTACATATTCATCTTTTAGTTTAGGGTCACTACCTTCAAGTATTCCAACTATATTTCTAGATACAATTGGCTTTTTATCAATACCAGAAATGGCTAATTTACCTGTAACTGACTTAGCTGATGTCAACTGTTTTTCTATACTTCCGTCAGTATCTTGTAACCATAAATGAATATATTGTTCTTTATCAGGACTTGTTAATTGAAGTTTTTCGCCATTAAAATAATGAGAAATTTGACTCCATAAGTCTTCATTTGCAGTACTCAATTCTACTATTCCTACAGCTCCGTGTTCTTTTGCTAATTTTCGTTTTTTTCTGGCACTTCTAAAAGCTGATCTCGTATCTTTATTTTCAGAAGTACCAGCTTTAGCAATGATCAATTTGCCTTTTACATCTTTACCTCTGTAATCATCTTCTAATCCGTAATTCAGGTAAATAACATCCCCTTTAAAATTAAAATTATTTGCTTGCAATGGTAATAATTTATCAGAACCCTTACCGTTTAATTGTATTGCTAAATTTTTAGCAGCGCTAATTTTTTCAAGTTGTACATATTGATAAAAACTATTATTCTTTCCTGCGGGTTTTACATTATAACTATGTAAAGTATTTGCTAAGTAAGCTGCAGCTATATCAATTTCCGGTGATCCGGTTTCACGACCTCTTAATTCGTCAGATGCTAAAAAGTATATTTGACTTTCTATATCGTTCTTTGAAATGGTTGCATTTACTTTTTCAGCTTCTGTTTGTGCATTTAAAGCAAAAAAAGTTGAAATAATGGTTATAAATGAGAATAATTTTTTCATACATTTTTATTTTGGAATCCACCTTAAGTAGTAAATATAAATCAATTATAATACCCAATCAAAAATTTAACATTTTTAATAGTATGTAAATTATTCCTGCTCTAGTAAATAACTATATTTGTTACTTGTTTTACTAAACCACTATGGATTGGAAGTCCATAGGTTTGGTTGGCAGACTGAAAGTCTGCTTCGTGAAATTACGGTAATTAATTCATGACAATTCGTACCTGTTTAACCACAGAGAGCATAGAGGGCGCAAAGAAATCTGCGAAATTCTGTGCAATCTTCGAGAGAAAATCCGTGTAATCCCGATAGCTATCGGGATCGGGAGTGAAACTCGTGTCAAAATTTTTAGTCCCAAGTATTCGGGATAAAGCGAAATGCACTAAAGTACATAGTTTTAACTACATTTGAGACCAATAAAAATATTTCAATTTGCAAGCAGAAATTATAACCATAGGAGACGAAATTCTCATCGGTCAAATTGTTGATACAAATTCAGCATATATTAGTAAAGAACTCAATAAAATAGGTATTTCAGTATATCAGATCACTTCTATTCAAGACGACAAGCAGCATATTTTAAAAGCCTTAAAAGAAGCTGAAGAAAATGCTGATATTGTAATTGTTACCGGTGGTTTAGGTCCTACTAAAGATGATATTACCAAACATACTTTATGTGCATATTTTAATGATGAATTGGTAATGAATAATGATATCCAAGAACACATAAAATACCTTTTTTCAAAAATTAAATATCAATATACCGAATTAGATCTACAACAGGCAATGTTGCCAAGTAAGGCACATATCTTTAAAAATAATTTAGGAACTGCTTCAGGTATGTGGTATCATAAAAATAACACAGTTTTTATTTCAATGCCGGGAGTACCTAATGAAATGAAAGGATTGATGAAGTATGGTGTGCTGTCAAAGCTTCAAAAAACATTTGACTTACCTTATATTATACATAAAAACATTATTACTTATGGAATGGGAGAAAGTAAGATCGCTGAACGATTAGCCGAATGGGAAAATAAACTACCAAAAGAGATCAAACTTGCATATTTACCTTCTTACGGAAAAACAAGATTGCGATTAACAGCCAAAGGAAAAAATAAAGAGCAACTCGAAAAAAGGATAGAAAAAGAACTAAAAGCATTAACAGAATTAGTTAGCGATATTATTGTTGGTTTTGAAGAAGAGGCTTCACTGGAAGCCACTATAGGTAAATTACTTATAAAGAATGGCAAAACATTGGCAACTGCCGAAAGTTGTACCGGAGGCGCTATTGCTAAGATGATTACTTCCGTACCGGGAGCTTCAGCCTATTTTATTGGCTCAATTATTAGTTATAATGAGCGTATTAAAAAGGAGGTATTGAATGTAGCACAAGGTACAATAAAAGAACATTCTGTGGTAAGTGAGGCTGTTGCTAAGGCAATGGCATTGGGCATTCAACAATTGTATAAAGTAGACTACGCTATTGCTGTAACAGGTAATGCCGGACCAACCAAAGACAAAACAGATACGTCTGTAGGTGTGGTTTTTATAAGTATAGCTACACCTACAGGGGTTTTTGTTGAAGAATTTAATTTCGGACAACCAAGAGAAAAAGTAATACAAAGAACATCTGTAAAAGCCTTAGAAATGTTAAGAAAAGAATTACTAAAAAACACTTAAAAATAGTTTGTTAATTGAGTAAAAGTTATTATTTTTGCACCTCGTTTTGAAATGAGGTCATTTTGACTTTTTGTTTTTGACCGAAAATAAGATAAAATTTATTCAGATTAGGCACTTTTTGAAGGAAATAGCATCGCTATGTACAAGGAAAGTAACGAAATATGGATGAATTTTAGCCATTTTTCAGGAAATAGAAAAAATCAAGACGAGCTCAATTAATCGTTTAAAGAGTTGAAAAATGTCAAGAGTTTGTGAATTAACAGGGAAAAAAGCAATGTTTGGGAACAACGTTTCTCATGCTATGAATAAAACTAGAAGAAGGTTTGACGCTAATTTAATGAAAAAGCGTTTTTATATTCCTGAAGAAGATAAGTGGATTACGTTGAGAGTGTCAGCTTCTGCATTAAAGAACATTAATAGAAAAGGTATTTCAGCTGTAATTAAAGAGGCTAAAGAAAAAGGCTTTTTGAAAAAATAATATAGAACAATGGCAAGTAAAGGAAATAGAATTCAAGTTATTTTAGAATGTACAGAGCACAAAACAAGTGGTAGGCCGGGTACCTCTAGATATATTACAACTAAGAATAAAAAGAATACTCCAGATAGAATGGAATTAAAAAAATTCAATCCTATCTTGAAGAAAATGACAATTCATAAAGAGATAAAATAGAATTCCTGAATTTATTTCAGGAACTGTCGAAAGAAATAAGTATTAATTAAAAAGAAACTGAAACAAGTTCAGCTTATATTATGGCAAAGAAAGCAGTAGCATCACTACAAACGGGCTCTAAAAGATTAACAAAAGCTATCAAAATGGTAAAATCTCCGAAAACAGGAGCTTATATTTTTGTTGAAGCTATTATGGATCCTACCAAAGTAAACGATTTTTTAAACAAATAATCGATTTATCTATATCATATAAAAGCTACTTTCATTACAATGAAAGTAGCTTTTCTTTTTTATATTTGTTATTATTTTGGACATTTTAGCTATTAACCTGAGTTCGACCTAATATTTGTTTACAGTTTGAATGAATTTTTATTCAATTCGTAGGTATCTTTTTGGAGGACTAACGGGTTAGTTTGAAAAAATATGGCAAGAATTGGAAAAAATTCATCAAATCCTTTTGGAAATCTTAAGAAAAGGCAATCTTTTTTGGTAAAATTATTAAAATATCTAGATATTCCTTTTAATTTTACACTTCAAATCTCACCTCTTCTTAGGATTCTGTAAATTAAATCTTAGGTCGAACTCAGGT
>VAPL010041389.1_pt1 | contig 19645 bp, 14 predicted proteins | sample 3395061 | NCBI WGS metagenome assembly VAPL01 (sample SAMN08290444, study PRJNA428436) | hydrothermal vent metagenome | isolation source: Deep-sea hydrothermal vent chimney 2 | place: Pacific Ocean: Juan De Fuca Ridge | depth 2182 m m | reverse complement strand
CAAGGGCGGTGCCAATAATGATCTGAACCGCCGCGGGATCAGCGGGCGAGGGTACGATATGGGCTTCCATGAGGCCATATCGCTCGACGAGGGCTGCTTCCAGTTCGGTGCAGGGGCCATAGATTGAATTAATCGATACCCGCACAATGCCGCGACGACGCGCCTCGGCAAGTGCCTGATTAACCCGCAGCCGGGTGATGCCAAACCTGTTGGCGGCAGCGGCCTGGGTAATTCCCTCGATTTCACACGCCCATGCAAGGCGCACAAAAAGCCGCTCTTCTTCATCAATTTGCAGGGTTTTTGCCGGTCGCGCCACTTAGTCTTGCCCCGCTGCGTCATTGTGCGGTTTCATTTTACAGCTCCCATCGTAAGTCCGCGCACCAGATGTTTGGATGCAATCAGCGCAAAGATCAAAACCGGTACGACGATCAGCGTCGAAGTGGCCATGATCTTTCCGTAAGGAAGATTGTAGCCTTCCATAAAGCTGACTGCCATTGCCGGAGCTGTTTTAGCGTTACTGCGCGTCAACACAAGTGCGAACATCAATTCGTTCCAGGAAAAAATGAACGAAAATATCGATGACACAGCAACGCCTGGCATGGCCAGCGGCAGACAGATAGAACGGAAAATCCGCCATTGTGATGCACCCTCCAGCAAAGCGGCTTCATCCAGCTCGAAAGGAATGGCGCGAAACTGGTCGGTACAAATCCAGATAACAATTGGCAGGTTGAAAGTCAGGTAAATCAGAATAAGTGTGATGCGACTGTCGAGCATGCCCAGATTGCGGGCAATAAGGAAGAATGGCAGGGCGAGTACGATTGGTGAGATCATCCGGTTGGTGATAAACCAGAACCACAGGTCTTTTTTGCCGCGAAATTCAAACCGGGCAAGGGCATAGGCTGCGGGCAGGCCGAGCAAAACTGCAAGGATGGTTGTAGAAGACGCCACAATCAGTGAGTTTATCAACGTGCGTAGCACACCATCTTCAAACAGCACGGTGACATAGTTTGAAAACGTTGGCGTAAACAGCCAAACCGGTGGGCTTTCCAGCGCCAGCACCTGTGTTTTCAAGGAGGTCGTCACCATCCAGTAAAACGGAAACACGCAAAATGTGATGACAACCAGCATCAGAACAATCTTGGCTGCGGTTGATTTCGGCGATGTGGATACAGCAGCCATGTCACACTTCCTTATAGAACAGCTTTATATAAAACTGTGCCAGAATGATTGTGACGATCAGCAGGATAATCGCCTGTGCCGATGCCATCCCCTGATCAAAGGCCCGAAAACCAACCCGCTGGATCATCAAAGAGATTAATTCGGTTGAAGATCCCGGACCACCACGGGTGAGGGTGAAGACCATGTCAAACAGCTTCAATGTATCAGCGGTGCGCAGAATCAGCACGGCCACCAGACCCGGTATGAGAAATGGCAGTTGAACATAACGCAAAACCGTCCACCAGTTTTTTGTCTCCAGGTTTGCAGCCTCCTCAACTTCGCCCGGCACCGTTGTCAGCCCCGCCAGCAACACCAGCGCCACAAACGGCGTCCATTGCCAGACATCCCAGAAGATAATCATGGCAAAGGCATTAAACGGATCACCAATCCAGTTGACCGGGGCAATGCCGATAAAACCCGCAAGCTGGTTTACCACACCATATTTCAAGTTGAACATGATCTGACCCAGCAGGCCAACCACGGCATAGGTAGTTGCCATCGGCAGCACCAGTGAAAGCCTGGTCAATACCCGCAAAAAACCGAGACCCGGACGGTGCAGGATGAGGGCAATGCCCAGGCCCAGGCCAATCTGCATCGGCAGGGCGATTATAAGCATGGTGAATGTACGGTTCATCGCCTCCCAGAATACCGGGTCAGTCAAAGCATAGCTGTAGTTTTCAAACCCGATAAACTCCACCTTCTTGAGTTTGGTCAGATTGAAAAAATGCAAGCTGGTGTAAAAGGCATATAAAAGCGGCCCGATACCGATTGCCGCGAGCGCAATCACGGCTGGTCCGAGAAATCCGAAAAGGGTTTTACGGCTGACTCTGGCAGACATCAAATGTTATCCGTATAAACAAGACACAACCCTGGAGGAAAAAAGGGCACCCCACAGGGTGCCCCAGAGATTATATAATCGTACTATTGCGCAAGCGGCTTGTCACCGGAATAGTACCCGGCCTTGTCAAGAACTGCCTCCATACGCTCGCCGAGTATTTTTGCGCCTTCTTCGGTGGAAACTTCACCAAGCATGATCTTGGTTCCCCATTCCTGCACAATCTCGGTAATTTCAGGCCATTCAGCAAAACGCGGGCGGAATTCCGGCACACCTTCCTGCCAGCTTTCAACCAGCGCTGGCACAAAGTCATATTTTTCCGCAATGCCCGGCAACTTGTATACCGATTGGCGGGCAGATACGCCGCCACGCTCAAGATATTCCTTGGCGTTGGCCTTGGATGTCACCCACTGGATGAACAACCAGGCTGCCGCCTGTTCCTTCTCGTCGGCCTGGGAAGCAACGGCCAGAGAAAATCCGCCAAGTGCTGGCTTGCGACCCGCAGGGCCTTTGGGTTCCGGTGCAATTTTCATGCAATCGACGACTTTTGAGGTATCCGGGTTCTTCAGTGATGAATAAAACGCCGACCACTCGGTAATCATCGCCACGTCGCCCTGAGCAAACGCATTGACCGCTTCGGAATGATCGTAGGAGACAATGCCTTCAGGCATATATTTCATCAGGTCCTGACGAAATTTCAGGCCGGTCTGGCTTTCGGGAGAAAGCAGGTTGGATCTGAATTTTTTATCAAGAAACGAACCGCCAAACGGCCACAACATGCGCGCAAAACTGTCAGCCGATTGTGTTTCATTACGCTTGGACTGCAAGGCAAAGGCATACTTCCCGTCCTTGGTAAGGGCAGGGCCGTAAACATCCTTCAACTCGGTCCAGGTTTTTGGCGGGCCATCAAATCCGGCTTTTTTCAGTGTGCAGGAATTGTAATAAAGCAGGCCGGAATAATTGTCGAAAGGCAGGCCATAGACAACGCCGTTCCATCCGCCAAAGGCATTCAGGACCAGCGGAAAGAAGTCGCCCATATCAAGTTTCGGGTCAGCCAGATCCGGGTTTGAGGTGAACTTGGATATTGGAACAATCCAGTCGTTCTCGGCAAAATTACCAATCCACACAAGATCAATAAGCGCGATGTCAAAATCACCATTGGCAACAAAATCGCGCACCTGCTGGCCAAGCGCGTTTTCATACGGGTGTTTGACAATATTTACCTTGATACCGGTTTTGGCTTCAAAGTCCGGCAGCATTGCCTCGGCAGCATCATAACCCGGACGCAACAGAAATACGACATCAACGGTTGTTCCTGCATAAGGTTTAGCGGCTTTTTCCAGGGTCCACTCCGAGGCCTGTGCGCTTGCACTTGCCAAAGCCAGTCCTGTCATAAGCGCAAGAGCGCTGACAAATGTTTTGAATTTCATTTTGTTTCCTCCCTGTTAACATGTGGCCTTCCGACGTTTGGCCTGTTGGCCTTTGCTTCGGTGTAATGTTTCGATTGACATTCGTTTGTAATACCAACAATACATTTGTATGCAAACGGTGGCCTGTCAACCGATATCTTGAAACCGGTATTCATCGTGTGATCGGCATCTGATAAGAGGGTTGGCAAAACTGGAGGGTGAAATTGGCCGAAGTTACACTTAGTGGCGTTAACAAGTCATATGGCACAGTGCCGGCGTTGATTGATGTCTCGCTTGAGATCGAGGATGGGGCCTTTGTTGTTTTTGTCGGTCCGTCCGGCTGCGGAAAATCCACCCTGCTGCGTTCAATTGCCGGGCTGGAGGCCATCCAGTCAGGCAGAATTCACATTGGCGGCAGGGATGTGACGACCATGGCACCGTCTGAACGCGATGTGGCGATGGTTTTTCAGTCCTATGCCCTCTATCCCCATATGAGCGTGCGCGCAAACATCGATTTTGGCATGAAAGTCAACAAGGTCGCGCCGGAAGAACGAAACGCACGCATCACCGAGGTCGGGCGCATTCTTCAACTGGAGGATTATCTTGATCGTAAACCAGCGCAACTTTCCGGCGGCCAGCGCCAGCGCGTGGCGATTGGCCGCGCCATTGTGAAAGACCCCAAGGTTTTTTTGTTTGACGAACCGCTTTCCAATCTCGATGCAAAACTGCGCATCCAGATGCGTATTGAGCTTGAGGGATTACACAAACAACTGAGCGCCACGATGATTTATGTCACCCACGATCAGGTTGAGGCAATGACAATGGCTGATACTATTGTTGTACTCAATGAAGGACGGGTCGAGCAGGTTGGCGCACCGCTCGACCTTTACCATCGCCCGAAAACAGAATTTGTTGCCGGGTTCATTGGCTCTCCCGCAATGAATTTCCTTGACCGCAAACAACTGGACGGCAGCACTATAGAAAATCTGCACCAACAAACCGTGCGGCTGGGTATCCGGCCGGAACATGTGAAAATTACCGCTGCCGGTAAAGGTGCTCTTGATGCAACGGTTCGGGTAAAAGAGCAGCTTGGCGGCGAAAGTTACCTCTATATGCACAGTGATGCCGCAGCCAGCATCGTTGTCAAGACCGATGGTGATGATGCGACCGAGGTTGGCGCGAAGGTGGGGCTTAATTTTCCACCCGGGCGGCTGCATCAATTTGACAGCTCCAGATTGACAATCGAGCCGGTCCCGGAGGGGCGAGGGTGATGTCAGATTGGAAAATCGAGCTGCAAAATATAATCGAACCGGCGATAGTGAAATCCGCAACCATCAGGGAGCTGATTGTCGAGCGTGGTGCCATTGAACAATGCGGGGCAGTGGTAAAAAGGTGTTTTGAGGGCGAAAGAGTTATTGTATTTGCCGATGAAGCGGGATTTGCTGCTGCCGGGGAAAAACTTGTGCAAAGTCTTGAGGCCGCACATTTTGCCGTCGAGTGTCACATCATTACAGCGCGCCCGCTGCCAAAACCAACGGTAGAACTTGCGGAAACATTCAGGTCATTGTTAAAAGCTTCAGGCAGCATTCCCGTTGCGCTTGGCTCCGGTGTGATCAATGATCTGGTCAAATATTCCGCCAATTGCGAGAACCTCGCCTATTGCTCTGTTGCAACTGCCGCATCAATGGATGGATACGCCTCAGCAGGCGCGCCACTTGCCCGAAACGGGTTTAAAATGACAATCCCGGCGCGGGCGCCGCGGGTGATCCTGGCTGATCTGGATATTATTGCTGCAGCACCGGGCGAAATGGCGGGCTGGGGTTATGGTGATCTGGCTGGCAAGGTTCCTGCCGGTGGCGACTGGATTATTGCCGACAGTCTTGGAATTGAAGCCATTGACGATGTCGCCTGGCCGCTGGTGCAGGATAATTTGCCTGGCTGGCTAGCGCAACCATCTGCACTGGCCAATGGTGATTTTGCCGCCATCGCCCGGTTGTTTGCCGGGCTGACGGCGGTTGGTCTGGCAATGGAGTTTCATGGCTCCTCGCGCCCCGCCTCGGGTGCTGATCACCAGATTGCCCATTTGTGGGAAATGGAAGGATTGCAATTCAACGGTCAACTGGTCTCGCACGGAGCCTGTGTTTCGGTTGGCTGCATGACCACGCTGGCCTTTTTCGACTGGCTGATTGAACAGGATTTGAGCGCGATTGTCCCGGCTGAAATTGCCGGTTCTGCACCATCGCTGGCAGACAAATTTGCTGAAATTGGTTCCGCTTTCGATGACCGGAATATTATCGAGCGGGCCCGGCAGGAAACGGCGGAAAAACATCTGTCAACGCAGGACCACGAAGAACGCCTGCACCGTTTACAGACAGTCTGGCCCGAAATGCGGGCCCGTCTTCGCCGCCATATGATGCGCAGCGACGAGATGGCGAAACTGTTGCGGGCTGCCGGTGCGCCGGTAAATGCCGGTGATATCGGGGTTGGCCCGGATCACTTGCGATCGACCTTTCTGGCCAGCAGGTTTATTCGTGCCAGATACACCGTGCTGGACCTGCTCGCGGAGGCAGGGCTTTTGCAACAGGCGGTAGATGCCGTTTTTGGCCGGGCCATGAGCAAAGCAGGCTGACAAGGAGAGGTTACAATGGATTTTCTCAAAACCGGGTCTGCTGCAATTACCGAGATTGGCGATAGTATCGCGCGAATTGAACAGAAAGAAGCCCGGGAAATGGTTGGCGCAATAGCTGACGCAAACCGGATTGCACTTTATGGCGTTGGCCGCGAAGGGCTGATGATCAAGGCCTTCGCAATGCGACTGTATCACCTCGGTCTTCATGCCCATGTGGTGGGCGATATGACCACGCCACCGGTGGGTGAAGGCGATCTACTCATTGTCAGTGCGGGTCCTGGCGCATTTTCGACCGTTTCAGCCCTGGTTGATGTTGCACAAAACGCCGGTGCGACCACGGCCTGTTTTACGGCCCAGCCCGGTGGTGCAGTGCCAAAAAGGTGTGATCATGTTATGGTCCTGCCGGCGCAGACCATGGCTGACGACCGGGGCAACACCCTTTCAACCCTGCCGATGGGTTCGCTTTATGAAGGGGTTCAATTTGTGGCATACGAAATTTTGATATTGATGCTGGCTGATCATCCTGAAATTGGCTCAGGCAACATGCGCGCCCGTCATACCAATCTGGAGTAAACAATGTCGAACTGGCAAAAACGGTTTTCCCTTGAGGGCAGAACAGCACTGATTAGCGGTGCATCGAAGGGGATCGGGGCCGAGATATGCCGGGTGTTTGCTGATGCGGGAGCTGATATTGTGGCTGTGGCACGGGACCGCGAGGCTTTGCAGGAAGTTGCGCGAGATGTTGAGGTCATGGGCCGGAAGTGTCTTGTGGTTGAAGCCGATCTTGCAACAGTGGATGGTCCTGGCGAGGCGGCGCGCGTGGCCCTTGAGGCAGTGGGCACCATCGATATTCTGGTGAACTCCGCCGGCGTTGCCCTTGTTGCTCCCGCTCTTGAACTCACACCGCAGCAATGGGAAGAGACGATGGCGGTCAACTTGCGCGCGCCATTTTTGCTCGCCCAGGCGCTGGCCCCGCAAATGATTGCCCAGCACTGGGGGAAAATCATCAATATCTCCTCACAGACAGGTGTAATTGCGCTTGAGGATCATGCCGCCTATGCAACTTCCAAAGGCGCACTGAACGCTTTGACCAAATCCTTGATGGCCGAATGGGCCCGGCACAACATTCAGGTCAACGCAATTTGCCCGACAGTGGTGATGACGCCGATGGGTGAGAAGCTGTGGAGCCCTGAAGAAAAGAGCGGCCCGTTCCTTGAAAAAACACCACTTGGCCGGTTTGGCCAGCCGGTGGAAATTGCCGATCTGGCACTCTATCTGGCGTCTCCTGCGGCGGAACTGGTAAACGGCTCCATCGTCATGATTGAAGGCGGATTTTCTTCGATTTAAACGCAGCAACCGTTCTTTTTCCTGATCTGTAAATACGCAAGATAATGCACGGGATCAAACACCATGTTGCCGGTGCCATAAGGTTGCCGCGAGCAAAACCTGCCGACAAACACTGGCAAATTCCAAAACACCTACAGGCCACCTGAATGCGCTAATTTTGTTTCGGCAATGCTGGCTTGCCATTCAAAGCGTTCAGAACTTTAGCTAACTCAGCCTTGTTGTCGCAGGGTTTCGGCCCGGACATCAACATTGCCCCTAACTGGTCGCGGGAGGCTGATGACATCGCCCAACCAAGCGGTGGCCTTGGATCGTCTGTTTCAACACACATCTCAAAATGAGCGAAGACCGGATTTTCGATAATTTTGATCCATTTTTTGTCGTTCATCAATTCGACAATTTCGGCCAGGGTTTTGGCAGCCAGCACACCGCGTGCGACCCGCGTTGCCAGAATGCCGCGTATGGGCCCCAGGACCTCATTGCCTATTGCGTCAACCTCACCATTCATCGGAAGGAATAACGCAGCTCCCTTGACCGGCGGCACCGGATAGTCGTCTGCATCCAACCCGGGGTCGCTGGTAATCTGGATGATGATTGGTTGGACTTTCCGACCCTGTCCGTCCAGAACCTCCAACACTTTCAACAATAATTCGGCGGAGGTGACCGCCCCGTTGTTTTCAAAATATCCACCATCGAGCACATGCCCAAGCTTTTTTTCGTTCGGATCTTTCAGCAGCCCTGGAGGTGAAACATAGGTGAATCGGGCGCTGTTTAAAGCCGCAGTCTTGAGTGTAACGTCGCGTTGCAAAATATTGTGACTGTCGAAAGCATCAAAAAACACGTCCCGCGTAACCTTCAAGTGGCCAGAGATAAACCGCTTGCCGGATTCTTGGTGGGTAGCATTAAGAAACAGCGCAGGACGCCAGTTGTCACTGCCCGCGCGGGGGCCAAAGCTGAGGAATGGAGCGTCAAAAAGTTGTGCATCCGCTTGTTTGCATGCGCTGTCACTCCCGCAGGTTCGCTCCCATGCTAGCGCCCAGGCATCCGCCAGCACTTTACCGCGCCCTCGCAGAAGCGGCACAGGCAAAAAGCGCTGCATAAGGTCTGGAAACATCAGAGCCGCGACCGTGGGGCCGAGAAAATCTTCGCTGAGGACACGGGTCGAGAATGTCGACACTTTTCCGATTTTTACCTCATCCGTGCAGTTAGCAATCTCATTGTTGGACAGAAGGCCCGCTCGGGCAGTAAAAACGGCAGCGCCGACGCTTCCACCAGAGACCCCGCTGATGGAAAATGTGCGTTGGCGAAATTGTGGGCAGGTATCTTGCAGCGCCCCAAGAACTGTCGCGGTCCAATAAGCAGCGCGCAGGCCTCCCCCTGCCGTTGACACCATCACCAAAGGTACCGTTTCGTCGCTGCTCTGCTGGGGGTTGGCGTCCAGCCAGGCCGCGACGGCTTGAGATACCGACATGCGCTTGTCGATATTCTCACCGTTCCCTACTGTTTCGACCTCATGATTATTGTTCCAGTTGCTAAATACTATTGCACCGATGAGTAAGGTTGTAATGATTGGAAAGCCCAGGCGATCTGATGTCCAGACCAGACTGCTGCCAATCGGGATGATCACGCTTAATGCAAAAAAAGCGATAGCAGCGGCCCCAAAGGTCTGCCCGACAAGCAAAGGATCATACAGCACCAGAAAGAATGCGATGATTGCTAACCCGATTGAGAAAAAAAACATCCCCACATTGGCCGGTGGCGTGTCAAGCACCGGTACGAAGGAGGTGTTTTTTTCCGGTTGTGTTGTGAGTATTTTGACTGTCGGAATACTCTTGCGCAGCACCGCAACCGTGCGACGCCTGAAAATCAATCCACCAAGGGTCAGCACTCCCGCAACCGATATCAAGACTACCTCGTTGCCGAGCCCCTGCGCCCAGAGCGCAATGTCTGCGACTGCGAAAGGAACCAACGCATAAACGCGCGGCAGCCACAGTTTCCAGTTCCGCGCCGAATGCCCCCGGCGATGGGCCTCGGCGACCGCCAATTCCTCGCGCCGCGCCGGGGAGACCGGCTCCACTCCGCTGAGGCTCTGCGCCGCATAAAGTGTGCTGGCCGCAGGGTCGCGGTACCATAGCGCCACAAGTCCAACTGCTCCAAGAACCCCGGCCACGGCGCCGGTTTTTATGTAACCGCCACTGAACAAAAAAAGTAAGACCCAAAAATACAGCGCTCCGCCATAAATTTCGGGCAACCAGGTTTTCCAGTTTCTGTCAGCGGCTGCGGGGGCAACGCTTGATGGCGTTTGGCTTTTGAAAATTAACGTGCCGAGATCTAGCTCTTCCTTTGACACCAGAAGAACTGCTCGTGCCCAATACCAGGCCTGGATTGCCAGCCAGACAACAGCCCCAGCCAAAAAGGCAAACCATGGTGAGCCCTCGTCACCAACCCGGGCCACAAGTTCTTTACCCTGTGCTGTTGCAAGCAAAAGGACACTGCCCGCCAGGATTGTAAAAGCACTGAATTTGGAAGGGCCGACAAACTTCCAAAATTGGCTGAGGCTTCGCCACGAGGGAGCAATCAAAACCACGAGCAGTACGCCGACAGGGATGACGAAAAAGATACTGCACCATTTCCAAAGCGTGTTTATGAGCGTTTTCATTTAAGCTTCCCGAAACATGTGGCGAGGCTTTATCTGTTAGGTAGGGCCATCCTCAGGACTGACACCGCCACACCGCTGTTGCTGTAGTTTTTATTTAGTCTTTCGGTTTTTTGATTCAGTTGCCTTTCCCGTTACCCACGGGGCAAATTGAGCACACAACATTTCCAAATATTCTACCGGCGAAAAAAACACTACTTTCTCATCTCACGATCATCTCGCAAAACCCGAATGCGATCACCAGTTCGCGTTTTTCCCACGCGTATCAACATGCACGAAGGTGCGATATGCCTTTAGCCCACCCTTGAAGATACCTTCAGTTGTACGCATAGAATCGAGGATGCGCGCCCAATCGACCGGACGGGTACCGTTATTTAAAACAACGAAATCGGCGGCGTGAAAAAGCATGTGGTGACTTTCTGGAGCACCACCGATGCACTCGTTGTAGGGCCGCGCTCTATAGACGTTGAGCAGTCTGACCTCGGCATTGATCCGAGTGCGGAACTCTTGAAGAACCTCGGCAAGCGGCACGACGTTATCCCACAAATTACGAGGTGGATCTGCGTTGAGATTGAAGCAGCGGTCTGTGGAATTATTGTGCTGGCCGCCTTTGGCCAAAAACTCCGACGGTGTGAAATTGACAAGCCCCGGGACTTTTTGACGCAGAAACTCATCGAATTCAGGCAGGTGTGACACCGGTGCCGGACCCTGACTGGGGACGGCCTCACCGCCAAACACTGGGTTCAGAAGCTGCTCGTTTTCGTCGTCATAGAGAGTAACTTCTCCGGACTTATACAGGTACTTCAAAAAGACAGCCGCGCCACACTGTTTGGAGATTGCGTTAGGATCGAAGACACCGTCACGGATATACTTTCCGCGCTTGTATACGGAACTGTAACTCCACAGATAGGCCGAAGGGACCCCATTTCCACGATATCCCCAACCGTTGTATTTCTCCCACCGATACAATGCTCTGGAGAGTGACCAATTGTCCTCACGGTTCAGTTTTTTTAACCGTAACGCATCGATGGCACTCTCCTCCCAACTATAGCTCACACCGTTAGCCGGTGCGGCCACCGGTCTGCCCGGTGGCACACGATGGGTTCGCCCATCGAGTGAATCTCCGTTGTGTAAATGAGTGCGAAAGTTGAAACCGGACTCCATCATGTGGAGCCCGGCGATGAACCACCAGGGAATGCCCAAAGGCTCGCCGACGGTTTCATACCGGGCTTTATTCTTGATCGCTCTACCGACATTTCGCCGCACCTCTGCAAGGTGTTCATCACGAATATACCCACCGAAAAAAAACCGAACATACTCTTGGCGAAGTTTCGAATAATCCTTCGAATTTATTGGAATCGGTTGTTTGCCAATGACTGGAAGCGATGGCGGTGCAGCTGGCGGTTCGGGATTGGTGCCGATGGGATTTGCGACCGTGTCTGTGGGCTTGTTGGCCTCCGCCTGCGCCTCGCTTGCCGAGCTAAATGCTGATCGGAGGGCAAATTTGTCATGCACCTCTAAGAACGCGTTGCCAGCCCGGCCCAAAATATTGTCGAACACGCTAGCGGCGTCAGGGGGTAGGTTGACGATAATTCGGTCTAGGCGCTCGATGAAATTCATGAACTCACCAGTCCGCCCTTCCATCCGCTCGACTGCGGCGGCAAGCTCCTGGTCCAGAATTTTGGTCCGCAAATCGAGCGCCGCCTTTCTGTCTTCGCTCGTGCCTTCACCAGACATTATGAAAGCATCAAGCGCATCAACGGTATCTTGGCTATCCAGTCCTTGGATAAGATTATTCAACGCGGTCAATATGGCCTCCAGACTTTATGACGTGTTATTAAGTGGCACCTCGGACAGACTTCCAGAAATCCCCTGCAGCGTCGCGAATTTCAATGGACGACTTGATAAGTGCGCGCAAGCCATCCTGGTTTATTGTCGGGTTCTGCGCTGCCAGAGCAAGCGTCCCAAGCGCCTTGCCCGTCTCATCCAAAACTTTCACGTAAAGAGTGAGATTGACATGGAACTGGTTAATGTCTGCGTTGATCGCCTTGATCTGTTGCGTGGATTGTTTGATGGTATTACGCAGAATTGCCGCATTCGCCGGCTTGGATTTTAGGGAGCTTTTTGCATCACCTATCGTTTGAAGGAGGGGGTTTTTTTCCTTCCGCCGACCCGCTGAGTAAATATTAAAGAGGTCTGGCGTATCCTCGGCCAGGAGCTTAAGCAGTTCCTGTATTGCCGGTACGGCATTGATGATTGCTTGCCGTGCAATCGCCTGAGACCGCCTTTGTTCGATCAGAGCCGCGAGATTTCCGAGTTTGCCTGCAGCAAGTCCGAAGCCCGCTGGTAGTGCCGTTAAACCCGCAGAGGGCACGAGACCCGCCAAAGGTACGAGTAGCGTTGCCAATTGAGCAAACTCATTGATCTGCCCCTTGAGGTCCGCTGCGGGTTTACCTTCAGCGTACCCCACCAGAATGGCGTTGAACCGCGCGGTTGTCTGCAGCGCGAGCCGTCGTGTTTTGATCGCCGCTGGTTCATTAGCCTTGTCACCAAGCAATGCAACCTCGGGGCAGAATTTTTTCGGGAAAGCGCGCGAACCCCGTGTGCAACCTTGTTGATTTGGAGAGGAATTGGGAAAATAGGGAGCCACTTTATCGAGCATCACCTCACCGGCTTGCTTGGCTTCCTGAAACGCCTCCGAGTAGATGCGAACCTCTTCAACCGGTAGGCTGACACACCCCGCCAATGCGCCGAAACTGATCGACAACACTACTAAAATCAAACGGATTCGTGTGGTTTTCCCGAAAATTTCTCTTACTCCCTGAGCTTTCAAATAGTCACTCAAAAAAAAGAATATCGTTAACCATATATCAATGTATTCGTCGAGTACAAGAATATTATTAATTTATTGAAAGCTGTCATACGCTTCCTTTCGTCATAAACACTGTGTTTATGTAGAGTATTTTCTCACTTTTCTGTTTGGCCAACTTAAGTGATTCAATTTTTATCTTGGTGCGTAATTTTCTGTACTTCCCTTCAATTCTTTGAACGGGGTTTTCACTGAATTACCGTGATAATCCCCTTAAGAATATACATGTCGCAAGCGTTCCCGGTTTTTGAAACTTATTCCTTGTTCGACAAGAAAAATTCACTGTTAAGGGGATCAAATACCCTGTTATCTTTTTTAGGGGATTTGTCTGTAAGCCGCTGTGTTTGCGCCGCTAGTTTGGCTGAATTTTCCAAGGCCGGATAAAAATTGAATATTTTTCTGTATTTTCCAATGAGAGCTGCATAGTGATTTTATGGCAGGGAATTATAAATTAAATTGACAGGCGACAAGCTCTTGTCCAATCTCATTTAGACAATCATGCGTTTTGGTGTGACGCCTAATAATTGGGGCATAATATTAGGTATATTACAATCGTCACAAAACTGTAGTCAGACATAATATATACTGTTTGCATGACTACGAAGTGTCACCAAAATTGGCATAAGGGCTGATATTGGCTCTAATAATATAACAATCAGGGAGAACACATAATGAAATCATTATTATACTCAGGCATCGTGCTTATTGCGATGGCAACAGGGGCTGCTGCTGCCCCGTGCCCCGCAGTGACGGTGGGCGATGCAATGGGGGTCGGGGCCGGTGCCTTTCCTCAGCAATATGAGCTGTCCGAGTTTGAGAAACTGGGCAACTGTAAAGTGGCGTTTTCAGCCAACCCCGCTTCGGCCGAGTTGAATGCGAAAATTCGCGGCAATGGCGATCTGCCACCACTTGGGGATCGTATCCCGTCTGAGCCACTGATTGTGGCGCCTTACGATTCTATCGGTAAATACGGCGGCACACTGGACGCGTTGTCAAATGCAACCGAATCCGGCACATCGGACTTTATGTCTGTCCGCCACGTCAATCTTGTGCGCTATGCGGATGATTTGCAAACCATCGTTCCAAATGTAGCCAAAGGCTGGAAATGGAATGACGATTTCACACAGCTGACATTTTTCTTGCGCAAAGGCCACAAATGGTCAAACGGCGATGCGTTCACTGCGGAAGATGTGAAGTTTTGGTATGACAATCTGGCAACTGACACAAACGTTCGCGAAAAGCCAAAAGACTATGTTCTGGTTGGCGGCAAAGTTATGACCGTTGATGTGATTGACCCACAAACCGTGCGGTTCAATCTGCCAGCGCCTAAACCGGGTCTGTTGTCACAGTTTGCCAACGGCTATGCGCAAGGCTTCCAGCCTAAGAAGTTCCTTGGTCAATTCCACCCGGCGATTAATCCCAAGGCCGATGCCAATGCAAAAGCGCTTGGGTTTAAAGACGGGTACGATGCCATCAAGGCTTACTATGGTAACTCTGACTGGATGGACACACCGACACCAATGTTGACTTACCCCAGCCTGGTTGCGGGTCTGCCAGCTGATACGGTGCCGACTTTGGAAAGCCACATCCTGGTCTCTGAAAGCACGGAAGGCCGTCGTCTGGTTGCCAATCCGTATTTCTTCCAGGTTGATACTGCGGGCAACCAGTTGCCATATATCAACGAGCAGGACGAATTGTTTGTTGGTGAAAGCGAAGTGCGTTTGCTGAAGCTGGTCAATTCAGAAGTTGACTATAAATCACAGGCACTGAACCTTGATTATGCGCCGTTGTTGATGGAAAATCAGGAAAAAGGCAACTTTACCGTTGATCTGAAACCTGAAATTGCTTTGGCAACACTGGCTTTCAATGTCACGTCTGAAAACATGGAAAAGCGCAAAGTGTTTGGCAACATCAAGTTCCGTCAGGCAATGTCCGTTGCGATAAACCGTGATGAGATCAATGAAGTTGTTTACTTTGGCCTGGGCCAACCGCAACAATACATTGCTTTTTCACCGACACCATCCTTTGTCGACAAGGCAACCGAGCAATATATGGCTCAATACGACCCGAAAATGGCAAAAGCTTTATTGGATGAAATCGGCATGGTTGACACCAATGGTGATGGAATGCGGGAGCTGCCAAATGGCGAGCCTCTGGTTTTGAACCTTCAGGTGGCCACACAGGGTCTTTCGATCAAACTGGTCGAACTTGTTGGCCAGAACTGGAAAGACGTCGGTATCGATAGCACGGTGAAAGAAGTGACAACGGACGAATACCGTTCAGCGCAATCTTCAAACCAGCTTGACGTGACCATGTATGCAAAAAGCCAACCTCTGGCTGTTATCCTGGGTATTTCAGAACTGTTCATACCTCCGTTCGATAACTACTTTAACCTGAGAAGTGCAATGCTTTGGGGTGAGTATATCGACAAAGACGGTGCGTCCGGTGTGAAACCACCTAAGTATGTTTACCAAATGATGGCAGACATCGACAAGTTCCAGGCAGCAACAGCTGGGTCAGACGAGTCCAATAAAATTGGTGCGCGCCTGGTTAAAACCATGGCTGAAAGCCTGTTGTTCATCGGGACTGTGAAAGCGGTTGCCCCGATCTATCACAGCAATAACCTGAAGAACTTCACGACGTTCAAAACCCAGTCGTATGCCTACTACCGGGCATATCCCTACCGCCCGACACAGTGGTATTTTGACAAAAAATAAGACTGGATTGATATAAATATGATTGCGGGCAGGTTTTTCCTGCCCGCAACTCACGCATACCAAGGGGCGGAAATGCCCACTTTTTAAAGTGCCAGGGGGCTCAGACTACCAATGCTTCAGTTTTCTCGTTTCGTTGCGATTCGTGGGATGTTGGCAATCTTCACCCTGATACTGGTTTCTTTTATTGTTTTTACGCTGATGGAAATGGTTCCCGGCGATTGTGCCGAGCGTTATCTGGCTTTCAAAAATTCGCAAGGGTCTGTTATTTCTTTGGCGGATATAGATGCCGAGCGTGTCCGGTTGGGCCTTGATAAACCCTATATCCAGCGATGGAGCCTGTGGATCGTAAATGCGTTTCAAGGTGAGTTCGGCAATAGTTGTATCCTTCGTTTGAACATCAGCGAGCTTTTGGGGCAAAAATTCTGGCTAAGCCTGGTTTTGTGCCTGTCCGCACTGATTTTGGCCTATGTCATTGCTATCCCCGTTGGAATACTGGCAGCGACTTCCAAGAACGCTTATCTCAATAACAGCCTGCGTTTGGTCAGCTACTTAGGCCTGGCACTGCCAAACTTCCTGCTGGCCCTGATGATTATGTTGTTTTCAACAGTAATGTTCGGCGACAGTTTGACCGGATTATTCTCAAAAGAATTTCGCGATGCCGCCTGGTCGTATGAGCGCGTGATGGATTTTCTGAGCCGTGCCTGGTTGCCTATATTCATTCTTGGCTGGTCTGCGACCGCTTTTGCGATCCAGACCGTGCGGGCGCTGATGTCCGATGAAATCGGCAAGCTTTATGTGACGGCCGCTGCTGCACGTGGTGTGTCGGGGCGACAGTTGTTGATGCGTTATCCTGCGCGCCACGCACTCAGCCCTATCATCAATTCCCTGGGTTTTGACTTGAACCGTATCTTTAACGAGTTGCCTATCGTGGCCCTGATTTTGACCTTGACCGAAGCGGGGTCGTTGTTGATCGAAGCCCTGGCGCGATCAAACGACCAACAGCTTGCGGGGGCTATTATTTTCATGCTGACGGCCAGTATTGTTGCGATCAACTTTATCACCGATATTGTTCTGGCCCTCACCGATCCACGCGTTCGTCGCAGTATTATGGGATAAGTGACATGACAGACAACACAAACGCAGACGCAGACGCGAACGTAGACCAGAAGCTGAAAGAGGCTTATTTCACCGCCTCGCAAGGCCAGCTTATCTGGCAACGCTTCAAACGCAATAAATCCGCATTGATGGGCGCATGGGTTTTGATTATTCTGATCCTGTCGGGCATATTTTCGCCATTCCTGACACCTTATGACCCCACGATTGCGGGGCGCGACAAAGAGTATTTGAACGGTGCACCGCAAATTCCATCCTTTTGTGATGACAACGGCTGTTCTTTGCGGCCCTTTATATACACCTCGGAACGCACTCGCTCGATCAAAACCAATTTTCGCTGGGTGAGCGAAGTCAACCGCGATCTGGACGGGCGCAGATATGTTGAGTTTTTCGTAACCGGTGCCAAATACACCTATCTGGCATTCAATATTAACCTTCCTGGCAAAGCGCTGGACGTCAAAATTCCGGGCTTCACGTTTGATACCCGCCTGTTTGGTGTCGACAAAGGCATGATCCATATCTTTGGTACGGATTCCACGGGTAAGGATATATATTCGCGCACCTTAACGGCGATCAATACCTCAATGGCGGTGGGTACGATCGGGGTGTTCATTGCCTTTGTTCTGGCGCTCGTAATCGGTGGAATTTCCGGTTATTATGGCGGTTGGATAGACTCATCCCTGCAGATGATGACGGATACGGTGCGAACGATCCCCAGTATTCCGCTGTTTATGGCCCTGGCGGCCTTTATTCCTGATACCTGGAGCGCGGAGGCGAGGTTCTTTTTCATATCGATGGTGCTGGGTGGCATTGGCTGGCCAACATTGGCGCGACGAATACGAACCCACCTGCTAACTGAACGCAATCAGGAATATGTACTGGCCGCACAGCTTTGTGGTGCATCGTCCGGTCATATTATCCGGCGGCATCTGCTGCCCAGTTTCACCAGTTATATCATCGTTGATCTGGTGATCTCGTTTCCCTATATGGTGCTTTCGGAAACGGCCTTGAGCTTTATCGGGTTGGGGCTGAAAGACCCGGTAAACTCGCTGGGAGTGATGTTGCAAAACGTGACCAGTGCCGATGTTTTGTTGAACTACCAGTGGTACTTTATCCCGGTGATCTTCTTTGTTGTACTTGTGTTGGCCTTTGTGTTCGTCGGTGACGGATTACGCGATGCTGCCGATCCGTATTCAGATAGCAGTAAATGACCAGATTAATTGATGTAGAAAACCTGACCCTTCAATTCGACACCGATGAGGGCCGGATCACAGCCGTAGACAATGTCTCTTTCACACTGGAAGCTGGCGAGGTTATGGGCCTTGTTGGTGAAAGTGGATCGGGTAAATCGGTTACGGCAAAATCTTTAATGAAACTGAACCCGTCAAATGCGATTTACAGTGATGACACCAGGGTCACGTTGCATCTGGAAGACGGGTCAATTGATGTCATGTCTTTGAACAGTTCTACTGAGTTGAAAGTAATCCGTGGCGGCGCGATTTCCATGATATTCCAGGAGCCTATGGCAAGTTTCGCACCGGCAATCACGATCGGCGATCAGATGGTTGAACAGCTGCAAATCCATACAGACATGAATAAAAAACGTGCACAAGAGGTTTCCATAGAAATGCTGGATCGGGTTGGGATTTCTGATGCAAGCACCCGTTTCGGTCAATTTGCTTTTGAGCTGTCAGGCGGCATGCGTCAACGCGCGATGATTGCGATGGCCCTGTCTACCAAACCGAAACTACTGATTGCCGATGAACCGACAACCGCGCTGGATGTGACTATTCAGGCGCAGGTGATTGATTTGATGAAAGACCTTGTCGCTGATTTTGGCATGGGAATTATTTTTATCACCCACGATCTGGGCGTGATTGCACAGACCGCCGATAAGGTGGCGGTGATGTATCTTGGTCGCCTTGTGGAACAAGGCCTGGTGCGTGATGTTATTCGCAACCCGGCCCATCCCTATACAAAAGGTCTGATTGCAGCACTGCCCCGCCTTGATGATCTGGATACGCCTTTGACACCAATCCCGGGAGATATTCCATCGCCCCTGGAGCGCCCGCCGGGGTGTGTTTTCAATACGCGTTGCTCGGCAAATCTGGGTGCGCGTTGTAGCTCCGAGATACCGGAATACACGAAAGTTGCCGGTGAACATTACGTGGCATGCCATCTATATGATGAAGGAGCCTCAAAATGAGTGATGACGCTCTGATTGCCGCCCGTAAACTGTCGGTTCACTATCCCTTGCGCGGGAAAAGCCTGTTTGGCCCGCCGCTGTTTGTACGGGCGGTTGAAGCCGTAAATCTGGACATCGGAAAGGGCAGTTTTTTTGGCCTGGTGGGCGAAAGTGGCTCTGGCAAGACAACGCTTGGCAAGGCGCTATTGAAAGCTGCCCCGATCACGCATGGCACCGTCACCTATAATGATGGTGATGTGCAGTATGAGCTGACAAATCTTTCCGGTAAAGAATTGAAAGGCTACCGCAAGCGTGCGCAATTGATATTTCAGGATCCGTATGCTGCGCTTAGCCCGCGCATGACGGTACGTGATATTATTGCCGAGCCGATTGAAGTTATGGGCCTGACATCCTCTCGCGAGGAAACCGATGAACGGGTTCGGGAAATTGCCGCGAAATGCCGTTTGAACCTCGAACACCTGCGCCGCTTTCCACACGCATTTTCCGGCGGGCAAAGGCAACGGATTTCCATTGCGCGGGCATTGGTCTCACGACCGCAATTCGTTGTCGCCGATGAAAGTGTTGCGGCATTGGATGTGTCTATTCAAGCTGATGTTTTGAACCTGTTGAAAGAAATTCAACAGGAGATGGGGCTGACATTCCTGTTCAT
>VAPL010803611.1_pt1 | contig 19673 bp, 19 predicted proteins | sample 3395061 | NCBI WGS metagenome assembly VAPL01 (sample SAMN08290444, study PRJNA428436) | hydrothermal vent metagenome | isolation source: Deep-sea hydrothermal vent chimney 2 | place: Pacific Ocean: Juan De Fuca Ridge | depth 2182 m m | reverse complement strand
TTGATGAGTTGGGTTTGCCAGAAGTGCTTAAAGATATTGCCATGACTAAGCGCGGGCTAGTGATATTGGTCGGAGGAACGGGCTCTGGTAAATCGACGTCATTGGCAGCGATGGTTGGCTACCGCAATGAAAATAGTTTTGGCCACATTATTACCATTGAAGATCCTATCGAGTTTGTACACGATCATAAGAGCTGTGTTGTTACACAGCGCGAAATTGGGGTCGATACTGATAACTGGGGGATTGCGCTGAAAAATACATTGAGACAAGCGCCTGATGTGATATTGATTGGTGAAATTAGAGATCGTGAAACGATGGATTATGCGATTGCTTTTGCAGAAACGGGTCACCTGTGTATGAGCACTTTGCATGCTAATAGCACAAACCAGGCATTGGATCGAATTATTAACTTTTTCCCTGAGGAGCGGCGTCAGCAGTTATTGATGGATTTATCTTTAAATGTACGTGCTTTCATTTCTCAACGATTAATACCAAAAATTGATGGCATTGGGCGTGCAGCAGCTATCGAAATTATGCTGAACTCACCGTTGATATCAGACTTAATTCTTAAAGGTGACGTACATGAAATTAAGTCTATTGTTGGTAAATCACGAGAACTAGGCATGCAGACGTTTGATCAAGCTTTGTTTGATTTACACGAAGAAGGTAAGGTTAGCTATGAGGATGCGTTAAGAAATGCAGATTCAGTTAATGATTTGCGTTTGAAGTTCAAACTTGAAAGTAAGGCATCTAAGGATAAAGATGTGTCAGCAGGTTTGGATCATTTGGGTATGGTTTAGTTTCTGTAGACATATTTAATTTTAGTAAGACATAAAAAAGCCGATGACGAAATCATCGGCTTTTTTATTTTTGTTATTACTATTGAATTAAAACTTCAACACGCCTAGCTTCGGCTAAATCTTCACCGCCATCTGTCGATATTGGTTTAACCATTTCTAGTCTAGTAGCATCTATACCAGCTGCTACTATCGCTGCAAAAGTAGATTCGGCACGCTGCTTGGATAAGGAGGCATTTCTTGCTTGTTTGCCCGTCGGGTCATGGTAGCCTGATATAACGGCTGTAGCATCTGAGTGGTCATTGAGCCAAGCGATGATGGGCGCTAGTAAACGCTCGCCATCAAAAGGTAAATGACTTACACCCGTATCAAAGTATAGTTTAGCAGCTGGAGGAGGTTCCATCGCTGTGATAGGCTCAGCAACCATTGCCATAGCAATAGACAGTTGATTGTCTATCGCTACCTCTTCACCAAAAAACACCTGCGCATCTAATCCTTTTTGCTGTTTGGTGTCGCCTGAATCAACAGTGCCAGTTAATACGACACTTTGGTCATCACCTTCTGCTTGTAGTCCGCCCAGTAAGAGCGCTTTAAGCGCGTCTGCATTGGTGACCCAGCCAATATTTGTATCGTCACCGCTACTAGTAAAATCCTCAGCAGTGGCTGAAAAGCTAAATGCTTCAGTCACTGCATCTGCATGTACGACATCTTCTATAGGTGTTGCTGCAACATTAGGTGCTCCGCAGCATGCGCTGCTTGGGCCTCTCCCAGTTAGTAGCATCCAAAGCAGAATTAAGGCTAGTATTAGCGCAATAATCCAAGACCAGCGAGAATAACTCGATTGATTGTTATGCATATTTACTCACCTTAAATTATTTTTTAATACCGCCAGAAAGTTCATCTTGCAACTTATTCAGGGCAGTCCATTTGTTAGTTGCTGCAAGTTTTGCTTGTTTTGCCCAAGTGCTTGGGTTTGCAATGCGGTATCGTGGGCCGGCATCATCTAAAATTTTGCGCATTTGCGGTATCGTGGCTGTAGCAACTTTTGCAAATGTTTTCAGGCCAGCATCTTTAAACAAAGCATTAATTTTTGGGCCAATACCTTCAATAATAGTTAAATCATCTACATTTTTGATTTTAAACCCTGCTGCTCTTGCAGCCTTTAAATCAATAGCGATTGTTTTAGCTGGTGTAGATTTAGGCTTAGCCCGAGTCGCTTTTTTTACAGGAGCAGGCGCCTTTTTAACGGGTGCGGCTGCAATTGGGACGGCTGCTACTTTAGCGGCAGGTGGCGGTGTGTAGCTACTGACTTGTTCAGTCTTTTTAGAACAAGCACATTTGCAAAGCCAACGGTTTAGTAACCAACCTAGCAAAGCTCCCAATAAAAACCACCAAAAACAACATCCGAATAAACTCATTTTTACTCCCCAATAAAATGAAATAAAGCTAATATTTAAGTAAACAGACACATACTATCGTCGTATTTTAATTATACGTCAAGTGCCTTGACTATGTAATTGACTGTATTTTCTTTAGCAGTAACGTTAAATTACAAAAATTAACAGTTTTGGTATGTTATTTGTCCGTTGAGTAAAGTGTATTGCACTTTACCATGCATTTCTAGGTTTATAAACGGTGTGTTTTTGCCTTGGCTTTGGAGTTGTGATGCTTTCAATTGCCAAGAGGCATCTGGATTAAATATTGTAATGTCGGCATTTGCAGTAATATCTAAGGTGCCAGCATTGATGCCCAGTATTTTGGCTGGGGCATAGGTAATTTTTGTAATGGCATCACAAAGTGACGCTTTATTATCAGCGGCCCATCTTAGTGTTAATGGTAGTAATAATTCTAATCCTGTCGCACCAGCTTCTGCCTCAGCAAAGGGTAGTAGTTTTGCATCATCATCAACTGGCGTGTGGTCAGAACAAATGGTGTCAATGCTGCCATCCTTAACGCCCTGACATAATGCCTCTTTATCACGTGTAGTCCGTAGCGGCGGTTTAAGATGAGCTTGTGCATTAAAGTATCCAATATCATGCTCAGTAAGATGCAGGTGGTGCGCGCTAACATCCGCCGTAATATTGATGCCTTTTCGCTTAGCTTCTCGCACTAATGCCACCCCTTCAGCAGTTGAAAGTCTACATAAGTGTACTTTGGCACTTGTTTCTGAAGCAATGCGTAAAATGGCTTCTATGGCAAGCGTTTCTGCCGCACTGGGAATGCCTTTAAGTCCAAGTCGACTTGCAACTTCTCCGTCATGTGCAACACCATTTTTTGCGAGAAAGGGTTCTTCTGCGCGTAAGAATAATGTATAGCCAAACGTCGCGGCATATTCGAAAGCACGCCATAACACTTGTGTATCAACGATGGCTCTATCGGCTTGCGTAAAGCCAACGCAGCCAGCGTCAACTAGTTGGCACATTTCAGCAAGTGCTTTTCCTTCTAGCTTTTGGGTTAGTGCACCTAATGGGTAAACACGTACAAGTTTGAGTTGCTTTGCTCGGTGCTTCAGCATCTCAACTAGACTAGGTTCATCCAAAATCGGATCAGTGTCAGGTGGGCAAGCTAGACTAGTGACGCCGCCTGCTGCTGCTGCCTGCAGTTCACTTTCAAGCGTTGCTTTATATTCAAAACCCGGTTCACGCAGTCTTGCGCAAAGGTCGACAAACCCAGGTGTGACAACAAGACCAGTAGCATCTATAGTTTGATTGGCACTAAAACCTTTTGGCGCTGCACCCACGGCTGCAATTTGCCCCGCTGCTATATACAAATCTTGTTTTGCATCGATGTTATTTTTTGGATCGATGATGCGACCATTTTTAATATGAATTTTCATGATGCACCTCCTGCTAAAATTGCCATTGTAGCCATTCTGATTGCGATACCATAAGTTACTTGTGGCAAGATTACCGATTGCTGACCATCGGCAACACGTGAGTCTATTTCTACGCCACGATTCATTGGGCCTGGGTGCATCACAATAGCGTCAGGTTTAGCATGAGCCAATTTTTCTAATGTGAGGCCAAACTTCTTAAAATACTCTTGCTCACTAGGCAGCATTGCACCTGACATACGTTCGCTTTGTAGGCGCAACATCATCACAACATCAACATCCTTTATGCCCGCCTCCATGTCATGAAATACATGTACGCCAAGTTTTTCTACATCTGATGGCAATAAGGTTTTAGGTGCAATGACACGCACTTCTGGCACACCCAGTGTCGTTAAAGCATGTATTTCGCTACGTGCTACCCGTGAATGCAATACATCACCTACTATAGCGACCCGCAAGTTATGCATATTGGGTTTGTAGCGACGTATAGTGAATGTATCAAGTAGGCCTTGGGTAGGGTGTGAGTGCCGGCCATCACCTGCGTTAATAACACTAATGTTATCGGGTACATGCTGTGCAATTAAATGAGCAGCACCGCTTTGGCCGTGACGTACGACAAACATATCTGCATGCATAGCAATGAGATTGTTGACTGTATCGAGTATCGACTCACCTTTAGATTGTGATGAGGTGTTGACATTCAGGTTGATGACATCAGCGGACAAACGCTTAGCAGCGATTTCAAAAGTGGTACGTGTTCGCGTGCTATTTTCAAAAAATATATTGCAAACTGTTTTGCCGCGTAGCAAGGGTACTTTTTTTACGTCACGTTCGGCAACGCCGACGAAAGTTTCTGCGGTATCTAAAATTTGTGTGAGAATTTTCTTGGGCAGCCCTTCAATACTAAGCAGGTGTTTTAAATTACCTTCGCTATCGAGTTGAGGGTTATGCATTTTTATTATCCTCGCTGTTTTCTAAAGCAAGTTGTAGCGCTCCTTGCGTGTCTTGTGAAAGTTTTAAGGTCTGATTAGGTTTAAGCAAAAGACTTGCACCTTGAATCTGAGGTGTAATTGGCAGTTGTGCGCCACCACGGTTAATGAGCACAGCAAGGGTAACACTAGCCGGACGTCCATAATCGAACAATTCATTCATGGCGGCGCGCGTCGTGCGGCCAGTATAAAAGATGTCATCAATTAGGATAATATGTTTACCATTGACATCAAAAGGAATGTCAGCCGGTTGCGGACTATTTTTTAAACCGCGTTGTGCAAAGTCATCTCGGTATAGCGCAGCATCCATCGTGCCATAGGGCACGTCTTGATTAATATTTTCTAGGACATGTTGCATCATCCAAACACCACCTCGATGAATGCCGATAATGGCAGTATCTGTCTGTAATTGCATTTTTATTTTGTTCGTAATGTCGTTTAGTAACTGTTCTGGATTAGGTAGCTGCATTGTTATGTTATTGGTAATTGATCAAAATAAGATTGTAATATAACTTGGGCTGCCGCTGCATCGATGAATGTTTTTTGTTTATGTGCTTTTACCCCAGCAATCGTGAGGTTTCGTGAAGCTTCTACAGAACTTAAACGTTCATCTATCATCATCACGGGCAAATTAAAGCGGCCTTCTAGCCGCTGTGCAAATTTTTTGGATAGCTGTGTTAGTGCATGGGCCTTGCCATCTAGGTAAGTTGGTAGCCCTACGATAAGTAAGTTTGGTTTCCACTCGTTTATTAATTTTTCAATTTCAGTAAATCGTGTGTTGGTTACTTCAGCGTTGATTGTTTGCAATGGGTGAGCCGCTTTTAGTACAGTTTCGCCTGTTGCAACACCAATTCGTTTTTCACCAAAATCAAAGGCAAGTACGGTTCCAGTGATGCCAGGGTAGCTTCGTTCTAGAATAGGTAAATGACTTTGCGCCAGCATTTATGCGTGCCCCGCCACATCGGATAAATTACTGAGTGTTAAGCCCATTGTGTGCATGGCTAGGTCAAATTTATCTGCGTTAGGTGTTTCAAAAACAAGCTGGTGTAAATCTTGTTTTTTTGAAAGGTTAACATTTAACCAGGCATTATTTGCCATCTCGTCTTCTAGTTGCCCGGGCGTCCAACCTGCATAACCTAAAGCAATCAATATTTTTTCCGGTCCTTCATTTTGTGCTGTTGCTTCTAAAATATCTTTTGACGTAGTTAGGGCAATATTGTCATTGACTAAGATGGTTGCGTTATATTCTTGCTGTGGAACATGTAATATGAAACCGCGATCTTGTTGGACAGGGCCACCGAAATGTAAGGTGCTGTCTAACAATGGGGAGCTTGATGCTTCTAGGTCCATTTGTTTGAATAGGTTTGCTACATCGAATTCGATTGGACGGTTAATGACCACACCCATGGCGCCATCTTGATTATGTGTACATATAAGGGTTATGGTTTTGGAAAAATGCGGGTCAGTCATGCTAGGCATAGCAATGAGGATATGACCTGTAAGATTAATATTTTCCAATTTCTTTATTCTATCATATTTTAAATAAAGATAAACTAATCATAGCGTTAGCGCTATAAAAATCTATTTAGGCTCTAAATATCCTGTTACCTCTAAGCCAAAACCATCCATGCTTGGCATTTTGCGAGGTGTAGCCATTAGTCGCATTTTACGCACGCCTAAATCTAATAGGATTTGTGAGCCAATACCATAGGTGCGAAGTTCTTGATTGTAGCGTATGGGTTCATTGGCATTTTGTATACGGGCAATTAAATCATCACCTGATTCGCTATGATAAAGCAGCACCATCACCGCACATTTAGCTTTAGACATGGCTTTCATAGCGTTTAGCGTGCTCCAGCTATGCGTTAAGCTAGTGCTGTCTAGTAAGTCAAAAACTGATAGCGGCTCGTGTACGCGTACCAGTGTCTCAGTATCTGCATTGGGTTTGCCTTTTACTAAGGCTAAATGTGTTTCTTTAGATATCTTGTCTCGGTAAGCAGTGAGCTGCATTTCTCCGTATGCTGTAACAATGGTACGTTCAGCAACGCGTTCAATGAGTTTTTCATTTTTACTACGGTAGTGAATTAAATCGGCAATAGTGCCAATTTTAATTTGATGTTGCTCTGCGATGTTAACTAAATCTGGTAATCGTGCCATTTCACCATCATCTTTTAAGATTTCGCAAATAACACTGGCTGGCGTGGTACCAGCGAGCTTGGCTAAGTCACAACCTGCTTCAGTGTGGCCGGCGCGCACCAACACACCACCAGACATGGCTGTTAATGGGAATACATGGCCAGGGCTTACGATGCTGCTAGCATTAGCCTCTTTTGCAATAGCCGCTTTGATGGTTGTTGCACGATCAGCAGCTGAAATGCCAGTTGTTACGCCGCTAGAAGCTTCTATTGATACGGTAAAGTTCGTGCCTTGGCGAGTACCGTTATTGTCAACCATAGGCGGTAAGTTAAGTTGTTTGCAATGTGGTTCGGTAAGGGTTAAGCAAATCAGGCCACGGCCATGTTTGGCCATAAAGTTAATATGTTCTGCATTGGCAAATTCTGCAGCAATGACAAAATCACCCTCATTTTCGCGGCTTTCATCATCGACCAATATCACCATTTTTCCATTTTTCATATCGGTGATGATGTCTGTGATCGAGCTTATTTGTTTTAATGACATTATTTTAAGTGCTTTCTGTTACCCATTCGGCCATGCGTTCTACATAGCGGGCAATTTGATCTGTTTCTAAGTTAACACTACTGACTTTTGTGAGGTTAGCCAGTGTTGTTTTTTGTAATGTATGCGGGATAATGTTGACGGTAAAAATATCTTGCTCAACAGTGTTAACAGTCAAGCTAACACCATTAATACAAATTGAACCTTTACGTGCAATATACTTTGAGATGGCATGAGGGGCGCTAACAGCCAGCAGCCAGCAATCACCTAAATCCTCAATGCGCTCTACTTTTCCTATGCCGTCAACATGGCCACTGACTAAGTGCCCCCCTAGTCTGTCAACGAGACGTAATGCTTTTTCTAAATTGACGGCTGTTCTAGTATTTAGTCCTGTTGTCACTATTAAGGTTTCTTTAGAAACATGTGCTTCAAAATGTGTGTCATTGATATTCGTTGCTGTCAGGCAAACGCCATTGACAGCGATGCTATCACCTTCTTGCACGTCAGTAAGCATCATGTCAGTCGCATTAATTTTTAGCTTAATGTCATCATGAGAAACCTCAATCTCTTCAATTTGACCTATCGCTTGAATGATACCTGTAAACATGGCGTCATTTTAGCAGTTGTCATGGTTTTTTATCTAAGTAATCACATATTCTCCAATTAACATTAATTAACGTTTCCTGTTTTAACCTTAGTTATAAGGTGGTACGCAACTTGCTAGGTTTATATTAAATACTATTTCTAGTAGAGGTTAAAAAATAATGCTGGATATCGCTAATCATAAAATACAAACAGTTTCAGGGTCTCAGTCCATTATGCAACCCACCGATTGGGCTGATACACATGGAGGATCTGCAGAATTAACGGCGCTGACTGATGCTAAAGATGAACTTGATAGGATTGATTTCTTGGATCAGAAGAGCTTGAGAAAAAATATTGATTTTTTGTTAAGGTTAGATCAGAATTCCTATAAGAATGTAAAGAAATTAACACGTAACTATTTGATTGATATCAATAAAAATGGGAGCGTGGATGTAGATTCAGAGTTTGTATTATATGGCTATCATAGAACATTATATTTGGCCTATACGCAAATTTTAGAAGCGTATGAAAATCAAATTAAATTGAAATTAAACGTAAAGTTTATATGCTTAATATTGGCTCGTTTTTTAAATGCTACATTTATGATGGCTAAGTATCGATATTATGATGATCAGCCTGCGCCAGTTGGTGCATGGGATTATGTTCATAAAGTCATCACAATTGCCGAAAATTTGACATTGATGAATAAAAGTTTATTTTTATATGAGTTTCAAATTAAAGAAACAAGCCTCGCTACATTGTTAAAACGAGGCTTCATGCTAAGCACTTTGCAAAAAAGTAGTTACAGTAAGTTGCAAATAGAACTGACAGACAAAGTGTTGAAAATTTGGGCTTCTAATCCGCTTATTGTTAAAACGTATAAGCAGGGACGTTATCAATTTGGTATCAAATTAGAGAATGATGCCGGGCCAGATAGGATACGTACCGTTGGCAAGTTTATTGAATATCGATTTTGGCGATCTACGAGATTGGTGGATTTGATGGAGTCTTACTTATGCGCTGTTGATACCAACAAATCGTTAAGGGAGTTTGGTTTAGAAAAAGTAGCGCCAACATCTGTTCTTGTGAAGTTGTTTAAAAAATTACGTGTAGATTGGTGTGTTGAAGGCTTCGCGCGTCAGCGTAGGCGAGAAAAAAGGAATAAAGAGCATAAATTGTTAAATTTAAGCCATGGTGTAGATGGAATTTGCCGTCGATTAGCATCGCTACAAAATAAGTATGCAGATATGGTAACGCAAGATGCTGATGTCGATTTTGAAACGCGTCTTGCTAGCCATACCAAAACGCGTGTAATGCCCACGCTTGCCACCAAAAAGACGTTCAAGGAAGTGAATGCAGAAAATTACTGGACTGTAGACGAGAGTAAAAATGGGTTTTCTATTGATTTTGGCCCTGACTTGGAAAGCTGGGTCGATGCGGGTGTTTTGATTGGTTACAATACGGCAGCTGATGAACATGCATTTGGAATCGCGGAGATTAGAAGTGTCAGAAAGCTTGCTTCTGGCCAATATCGTGCAGGGTTTAAAATAATTTCGAAAGATGCTAAGGCAATAGAAGTGCTGACTAATGCAAATGATCCAAGCGGTTACTTTGTTGATGGTACAGATGCATTTTCATCTGGAAAAGTTAAAAGGTTCTTGGCAATGTTTGTTTTCAATAAAGGGGATGACGATGTGCCAGCACTTGCTATTCCTCGCGTTGAATACCAGCGAGATAGAAAATACACGATCAATATTAAGGGTGTTGATCGTCAGTTAAAGCCTGGACGCATTATCAGTAAACAGAGAGACTGGATATGTTTTGAAGCATTGTTTTAATTTTTTTCGAGCATTTTTACTCTAGTAATGAAATCTTAATGGCATATGCTGTTAAGATTTCGCTATGTCATTTTTAAACAAGTTTTCTTCACTGCCGTATGAGCTGTTTGTCGGTTTACGCTACACCCGGGCTAAACGTAAAAATCACTTCATTTCATTTATATCACTGACCAGCATGGTCGGTATAGCACTAGGTGTGGCTGCTATTATTATTGTACTATCGGTTATGAATGGGTTTCAAACAGAGTTACGTAATAGTATTTTAGGTGTGGCTTCACATATTGAAATTACCGAGCATAATAATCGATTAAGTAACTGGCAAGATGTTGCTGCGCAAGTGAAGCTGCAGCCGAAAGTGCAAAGTGCAGCGCCTTATATCAATGCACAAGGTATGTTGAGTTATGGACAGGCGGTACAAGGTGCGTTGGTGCGTGGGGTATCACCACAAGAAGAAAGCCAGGTTTCTGATATTAGTAAAAACATGCAATCAGGAAGCTTGGCTGATTTGCATGCAGGTGAATTTAGTATTGTACTTGGCGTAGATTTAGCACGATCGTTGGGTATTACCTTAGGTGATAAAGTTGTGGTCATGGCGCCACAAGGACAATTTACACCAACGGGTGTCGTACCACGTATTAAGCAATTTAAATTGGTTGGCTTGTTTGAAACAGGTAATTACGAATTTGATTTAGGCTTAGTGTTTATTCACCTTGACGATGCCCGCAAGTTATATCGTATGGGTGATAGTGTCTCAGGCTTACGTTTGAAACTGACCGATTTATTCGATGCGACAGAAATGACCTCTAAGCTGAATGCTGACCTCAATCCGCAAGGGCAATACTTTGTCAGCAATTGGACACAGCATACGAACTTATTTAAAGCCATCCAATTAGAAAAGCGTGTCATGTTTATTATTTTGACCTTAATTGTGGCCGTTGCTGCTTTTAATATTGTTTCAACATTGGTTATGGCGGTGACTGACAAACGTGCTGATATCGCCATTATGCGTACGCTGGGGGCTAGCCCAAGTAGTATTATGCAAATTTTCATTATTCAAGGTGCACTTATAGGGTTTATTGGCACTTTGTTAGGCGCATTTGTTGGTATTTTAGTTGCTGTCAATGTCGATGTAATCGTGCCTTTTATTGAGGGCTTGTTTCATGTGCAATTTTTAGATAAAGATGTGTATTTGATTAGTGAAATTCCTTCACAGCTAGAAAAAGGTGATGTCATTACAATTGTTGTGATATCTCTAGTTTTGAGCCTAATTGCAACGTTGTATCCAAGTTACAAGGCCGCTAAAATTAACCCTGCTGAGGCTCTTCGTTATGAGTAGTATTATTCAAGCTAAAGATTTAAGTAAGACGTACGCTGGGCTGGAAGTTGTCGTGTTAAATGGTATTGATTTCGAGGTGAAGGCAGGAGAGCAAATTGCCATTGTAGGCGCATCAGGGTCAGGCAAAAGCACATTGCTACACTTGTTAGGTGGTTTAGATGTGCCAACTTCTGGCGAGGTGGCGTTGCTAGGTCAATCATTAAATGGCATGTCAGAAGCTAAAAAAGGTGAGATTCGCAATCAGTCACTCGGCTTTGTTTATCAGTTTCATCATTTGTTGCCAGAATTTACTGCGATAGAAAATGTAGCGATGGCTTTGCTCATCAGACGCATGCCGCGAGCGAAAGCATTAGAAACAGCGACCAAAATGCTAGATAAAGTCGGCATGTCACATCGCTTGGAGCACATGCCAGGAGAGCTTTCAGGCGGTGAGCGTCAACGCGTTGCATTAGCACGTGCGCTGGTAACAGAGCCTGCTTGTATTTTGGCTGATGAGCCGACAGGCAATCTAGACAGAGTGACAGCGAATCAAGTCTTTGATTTGTTGCTAGAAATAAACGCTGTTTTAAATACCAGTTTAGTGGTTGTAACACATGACCTCACGTTGGCTAGCAAAATGCAAAGGCAATATAAATTAGTTGATGGACAATTGGTTTCTTTTACATAATTGAGTAAGTGATTAACTTTTTTCACGTGAAGTACACTGTCTTTTAGTCAGTCATTATGATTTTATTTGTACTAGGTTTTGTGTTTGGTGCATGGCTGTTGCAACAACAGCCTGACTTGCCAATCGCTCAGTTTTCTTTTGTGCTGCTACCTAGCATCATTTTGGTTTGGTTAAGTCATCAGTACCGTTTCAATTTTTCTAAGTACATATACACATTAAGTATTTTTATATTTGCGGTATTGCTGGGTTTTATTTACGCGGCAACGCTAGCGACGGTTCGGCTAGGTGATGAGTTACCTAGAGCTTGGGAAAAGAAAAATATCGAAGTGATAGGTGTGGTCGCAACCATGTCTAATTTGACAGAATACGGCGAGCGCTTTCAGTTTGATGTAGAAGAAGTCATTACGCTTGATGCTACTGTGCCAGGTAATATTTCACTCAACTTTTATGAAGGTAATACTTGGCATCAAGTAAAGGCCAAATCTGTTGATGTAAACCGCACGACTAAATTTAAAGCAGGAGAGCGCTGGCAGTTAACGGTTCGTTTGAAGCGGCCGCATACGGCTTACAACCCAAACGGTTATGACTTTGAGGCTTGGGCGCTAGCCAATAATATACGTGCTAGCGGCAGTATTCGTCATAAAAACGGTTTGAAGAAAATGGCAAATTTTGTATGGCGCCCAGGCTACCTAGTGGAATATTACCGTGAAAAAGTAGGTAGTCGCATTACGAAAATATTATTGGGTAAACCTTATGCTGGCGTTATTCGCGCTTTAGTGGTTGGGGATGACCATCACATCAGCCTGGAAAATTGGAATGTATATTTGCACACAGGCACTAATCATTTGATGAGCATTTCCGGCTTGCACATTACCATGTTGGCTGGTTTGGCTTTTAGCATAATTGCTTTTGTTTGGCGACGTATACCGCGTTTAGTATTGTTTTTGCCGACCAGGCAAGCAGCAACAATAGGCGGTGCAATTGTCGCCTTACTTTATGCTTTCTTGGCAGGTTTCTCTGTGCCGACACAGCGTACTTTATATATGTTAGCTACTTTTGCAGTTGCTTTGATGTTAGGTAGACGTGTGCCAATATCAAGAGTATTGGCCATTGCGCTTTTAGTGGTAGTTGTGTCCGATCCCTGGGCTGTGATTGCCCCTGGGTTTTGGCTGTCATTTTCAGCGGTGACCATTATTTCTTATGCTTCTGTTAACCGGTTAGCCATTGGACATTGGTTTAAAGAGGCCGTTAATACGCAGTGGGCAGTGACTTTGGGATTGTTGCCTTTATTGATTTTGATGTTTAATCAAGCCTCTATCGTTTCGCCGATTGCAAATGCCTTTGCTATTCCTGTGATTAGTTTGGCTGTTGTTCCTTTGGCTATTTTAGGTAGTTTATTATCTTTAGATTTTATTTTACATGTATCAAATAACATCTTAGAACTATGCATGCATGGCCTCAATTGGTTGGCAAGTTTCAAGATGGCAAGTTGGCAGCAGGCCGCCGCGCCAGGTTGGTCTATTGGCTTAGCTATTTTGGGGGTACTGTGGTTGTTATTACCACGTGGCTTTCCTCAGCGCTGGTTAGGTTTAGTATTGTTTTTACCTATGCTAGTGGTCAAACAACCCATCTTATCGACAGGCGAGATGAAAGTAGCGGTATTAGATGTTGGACAAGGCCTAGCCGTTGTTATTAAAACAGCCAAGCACGCCATGCTTTACGATACAGGTAATCGTTACAACGCAGAAAGTGATGCAGGTAGTAAAGTTATTGTGCCTTATTTGCGTAGTATGGGAATAAGCAAGTTAGATACAATCGTCATCAGTCATGATGATAGTGATCATCGTGGCGGTGCAGATTCAATCTTAGTGCAAATGCCAGTTAAGCAACTGCTTAGCTCTTTTAGCATGCTCAGTAGCGTAGCACCGATGCCTCGGACATCGCTTTGTCAATTTGGGCAAGTTTGGGTTTGGGATGACGTACGTTTCGAGGTGCTTTTTCCTGAAGTAGAAAGCTACGCTGATACAGAGGTAAAAGATAACAATCGCAGTTGTGTTATAAAAGTGTCTAGCCGCTACGGCTCGATGTTGTTGACGGGGGATATTGAAAGAAGTGCAGAGTTAATGTTAGTCGACACTAAAGCAGATACGCTAGCCAGTGATGTTTTAATAGCACCGCACCATGGTAGTAAAACGTCATCTATGCTTGAGTTTGTGCAAGCCGTTGGTGCAAAACATACCATTTTTACTGTGGGTTATTTAAATCGTTTTAATCATCCTAAGTCTTTAATAGAAGCGCGCCATAAAAAGTTAGGCTCAACGACGTATCGGTCAGACTTCGATGGTGCTTTGTTAATAGATTTTATGAGCGGGTCGCCCAGCCATGTAAAAGCTTGGCGCAAGGCGCATCCAAAATACTGGCATGATCAATATTTATAGCTATCTCACTTGCCGAATAGTGCGCTTGTAAGCTAAAGTAGCAATGGTTTTGTTTTATTAGGTTTGTTGATTGGTTTTATAAATAAGGAGTAGCAACTGTGTGGGAAATTATATTAGCCGCAGGCTGGCCAATTTGGCCTTTAATTATCGCTTCGATTATCGCGTTAGCTATTATTGCGGAGCGTGCGTGGGCTTTGCGTACTGACGTCGTTGCCCCCAGTAACTTACTACCAGAAGTGCAAAAATGGATAGAGCAAGGTGGTGTGAGTAGCGATGCGCTCACTAAACTCCAAAATCATTCATCACTTGGACGCATATTTGCAAGTGCTTTGATTAATGCTAAACATTCAAGAGAAATTACTAAAGAGGCGATTGAAGAAACGGGTCGTGCTGTTGCGCATCGATTAGAAAAATACCTTTCTACGCTGGGTACGATTGCTACCGTTGCGCCACTGTTAGGTCTTTTGGGTACGGTGATCGGCATGGTAGAGTTATTTGGTGCATTTACAAATTCTGGCCATGACGTGGCGCAGTTCGCGCGCGGCATATCGATAGCGCTATACAATACAGCAGCGGGCATTGTGGTGGCCGTTCCAGCCATGATTGCTTATCGTTATTTCCGTTCAAAAATAGATACTTTTTTAATTGACATGGAAGAACAGGCGATTAAATTAGTTGAAATTCTCCACGGCGAACGTGATTAAAGGATCATAGTTATGAACTTTCAGCGTGGCAGAAAACAAGAAGATTTTGAAATTAACTTTATTCCGTTGATCGACGTGTTATTGGTCATTATCATCTTTTTAATTGTTAATGCGACATTCTCACGTAATAGTGAGTTACAAATTAATTTGCCCACGGCAGAGGCAAATGCGCCACTAGAGAGGCCGCTTATTATTACTGTTGATGTGGATCAGTCAGGCAAATATTTGGTTAACAATATTGAGGTTTCGGGTGACAGTGTAGAGCAGTTATCGGGCGCATTGGCAGAGGCTGTTGGCAATGGTAAAGATCCTACTATCGTGATTAATGCGGATGCGCAAGCGACACATCAATCTGTTATTAACGTCATGGAAGCTGCTCGTGTCGCTAACTATACTCATATTACTTTTTCTACTCAAGTTGGATCTGGCAATTAAAAAATTTACTTTTTTGATCTTAGCTATGGCTAGATTGTAATGGCAAAAAATAAACGTAAAAAACACGATATACCCCAAGTAAAGAATGCAAAAGCACTCTTCTTTCGGATTTTTTCTTATGCATGGCGGCATAAGTATGTGTTTGCAATTACGATCTTTGCGACAACGATTTTATCGTTAAGTAATACTGCTTTTTTAGCATTAATTAAAAAAATTACCGATGAGGGCTTTGTTAGTCAAGCCGCTTCTGATCAAACGTTGTTGTTGCCATTGATGCTGTTTTTGTTAATGGTGGCAAGAGGATTTGCTGGGCTTGCTTCCATGTACAGCATTCGCTGGGTTGCACGTCGTGTTGTTGCTACGTTGCGAATAGAAGCTTTTGAAAAGTTCATGTATATGCCCGTTAGTTTTTTTGATGCAGAATCAACTGGCATCATGGTATCAAAACTCACCTATGATGCTGAGCGACTATCGAGTGTCTGTACACGTACTGCCATGAATGTGCTGCGAGATTTTTTGACGGTGTTAGGTTTGGTTGCCTATATGCTATATCTTGATTGGCGGCTTACACTAGTGTTTGCTGCTATTACGCCGCTCATGGTGATGTACTTAAGAAAGACAACGCCTAAACTACGTGCAAATGCCAAAAAAGTACAGTTGGCTGTTGGCGAAATGACGAAAGTTTCTGAGGAGGCTTTATCAGGCCAGCGTATTGTCAAAATATTTGGTGCACAAGATTATGAGCATCAGCGCTTTTCTGATGTGGTTGTTAAAAATCGTGATTTAGAATTACGCTCAGCACGCATTACAGGATTAAATAGCCTTGTGATTGAAGTGTTGGCTGCTGTTGCATTAGCACTTGTTGTTTATTATGCATTAGGACGCTTTACTGTCGGCGGTTTTGCAGCATTTATTGGCGCATTGTTAATGTTGATTTCGCCGATTAAACACTTAACAGCTGCTAATGAAGACTTTCAAATCGGCTTGGCTGCAGCGCAAAGCGTGTTTGATGTGATTGATGCACCGATAGAAATAGATGAAGGGGCAGAGGTGGTTGAGCGCGCTAAAGGTGAGATTGAATTTAGGGGCGTTTCTTTATGTTATGAGAATGCTAAACAGTTGGCCTTGGATGATTTGAGTTTTACCATTAAGCCAGGTGAAAAGGTTGCTTTGGTTGGCCGTTCTGGCGGTGGTAAGACTTCATTAATGAATTTATTACCGCGTTTTTACGATCTGCAAAAAGGGACTGTGTTGCTTGATGGTACAGATATCCATTCTTTAGCATTAAAAGAGTTGCGTGCCCAATTCTCTTTAGTAAGCCAAGATATTATTTTATTTAATGATACTATTTTTAATAATATCGCTTATGGCGTGCTAAGAAGTGCCAGTGAGGCAGATGTGATTGCCGCAGCGAAGGCGGCTAATGCTTGGGAGTTTATTCAGCACTTACCTTCAGGGTTGCAAAATGAAATTGGTGATAGAGGTGTACGTCTTTCGGGCGGTCAGCGCCAACGCATTGCCATCGCTCGTGCCATTTTAAAGGACGCGCCTATTTTGCTATTAGATGAAGCGACATCAGCGTTAGATAGTGAATCAGAGCAGCATGTACAAGCGGCTTTAGATGTGCTGATGGAAAATCGCACCAGCCTTGTTATTGCACATCGTCTTAGCACTATTGAGAATGCAGATAGAATTTTAGTGATGGATAAAGGGAAAGTGATCGAATCTGGCACGCATAAAGCGCTATTGGCAATGAATGGGTACTATACTAAGTTGTACCAAAAAGAATTCAGCGAGTAGCCAAGATGCAGCAGTTTATATTGCGCACTTGGCAAAATAAAGGCATTTTCTTTGTCGTTATTCTGACCCCTTTATCTTGGCTTTTTGGTTTAGTGACGGCGTTTAGGCGTTGGTGCTATCGGATTAATCTGTTGTCTTCGAAAGCCTTAGCTGTACCCGTTATTATTGTGGGTAACATTAATGTTGGTGGTAGCGGTAAAACGCCATTGGTCATCTGGTTGGTAGAGCAATTAAAACAATCTGGATATAAGCCAGGGGTCATTAGCCGTGGTTATGGTACAGATAATGTGGGGATAGCTGAAGTTGGTGCTGATAGCATTGCAGCAGAAGTAGGGGATGAACCCTTATTAATCGCTAGGCGAACCGGATGCCCAGTTTGGGTAAGCGCTAAGCGTGTTGAAGCTGGTCTTGCTTTATTAAAGGCGCATCCTGATTGCGATGTGATAATTAGTGATGATGGCTTGCAGCATTATCATTTGAAGCGAAATGTAGAAATTGCTGTTGTCGATGAGCAAACAACAATACACCAACACTTATTACCAGCGGGCCCATTACGTGAACCTTTTAGCCGTTTACAATCAGTTGATGCGATTGTGTGTCATGGACAAAAAGTAATGGCGCATGCTTATGAAATGCAATTGGTTGGAGAACAGTTTTATAATTTAGCGAGCCCAACAAAAAAAGCAGTCGTGGCTGATTTTGAAAATAAAAATATTAAAGCGATTGCCGGCATTGGAAAACCCGAACGATTCTTTGCACACCTGAAGTCATTAGGATTAAACTTTACTGGCTTAAGCTATGCTGATCATTACACTTATACAGCACAAGATTTAGAGAGTATTGATAGTGATGTGTTGCTGATGACAGAGAAAGATGCAATGAAATGTGTTGCGTATGCGCAGCCGTCACATTGGGTACTGCCGGTAGCTGCTAAAATGGACGGTGCATTTTTGTCGTTAGTTTTGGAAAAGCTACGAAATAAGACGGCTAGTAATAATAAATTGTAAAGAGGTTAAACCAATATGATTAATGCGAAACTATTAAAAATTTTAGTGTGTCCAGTAACCAAAGGACCGTTAATTTATAAAAAAGAACAGAATGAGTTGATTTCCAAGTCTGCAGGTTTGGCTTACCCAGTGCGTGATGGTATACCTGTGTTATTAGAAGATGAAGCACGTAAATTAGGTGCGGACGAAAAGGTTGATTAGTGTCATTTAAAGTCGTTATTCCAGCACGCTATGCAAGTTCACGTTTACCAGGTAAGCCTTTACTCGATATCGCTGGTAAGCCTATGGTTATCCGGGTTGCTGAGCAGGCTCGCAAAAGCGGGGCAGCAACAGTTGTTATCGCAACAGACTTTGAGAAAATTATGGAAGTGGCACAGGCTGACAATGTGGAAGCTGTGCTTACGCGTATTGATCATCAATCAGGGACTGATAGAATTGCCGAGGTTGCGCAAAAATTAAATTGGGATGATGATGATATCGTCGTGAACGTGCAGGGTGATGAGCCATTGATAGATCCGGCACTGATTCAAGATGTTGCGCTGACGTTAGCACACAGCAAAGAGGCTGTAATGGCAACGGCTTGCCATGCCATACATGATGAGGCATTATTGCTGAACCCTAATAGTGTAAAAGTGGTAATGGATGATGAAGGCAATGCCTTGTATTTCAGTCGCTCACCGATTCCCTACCCGCGTGATGATGTGTATAAACAGAACATACAAGCGTATCGCCATATTGGTATTTATGCGTATCGTGTTGGTTTTTTAAAGCAGTATGCTGAGCTTGATGTAACTGAGCTAGAGAAGATAGAGAGTTTAGAACAGTTAAGAGTGCTACACCATGGCTATAAAATCGCGGTCACTATTACCGATAATGCACCTGCTACTGGCGTTGATACACAGGAAGACCTAGATTACGTGCGCAGTGTTTTTTCTGATTGAATGGCAATTCAACTTCTTTGAGTAACTTAATGTAATATCAAAGGCAAAATTGAGGATGTGAGGGTTGTGTAATGGAATGCGCTCTAACTTTTCTTTACAACTCCACATCATCAATACTCACTTGATTTGTCATTTCATTAAAATTTAATGATTGATTAGCCGTTAGCTGTAAAGGCCTGCCAGCTTTAATTTCATTGAAAAGGTTATTACCAATTTGTTTAACCACTAGTTCAGGCAATTGGGTGGCGGCTGCCTTATAAAAAGCAAAACTGTCATATAGCGTCGTTTGTTGTTGACTGTTTAAGTTTATGCTTTGTGATGTTGGCTGTTTAATCGCATCATTAAACGTTTGTGCCAGTTGCTGGTAATCTTGGTCTTGTTTGTTATTGGCTTGCGTGGCTTTCTCTGCTGTAATCACCAGCTCACCTGCTGGGTTGGTGCTAAGTCGGTTAGTGCCATTGATGGATTGCTGCTGCTTACCATCATTAATAATAAAGCGACCTTGGGTGACGATGCTGATGTCTTTAGGTAGGGGTTGTTTAGATAAATCTAGCGTATTGCCATTGCCTTGTATGGTTAAGTCTTGCTTGAGTTTGTTTAGCTCAATGCTAACGTTATCAACCTTAA
>VAPL010284593.1_pt1 | contig 19690 bp, 12 predicted proteins | sample 3395061 | NCBI WGS metagenome assembly VAPL01 (sample SAMN08290444, study PRJNA428436) | hydrothermal vent metagenome | isolation source: Deep-sea hydrothermal vent chimney 2 | place: Pacific Ocean: Juan De Fuca Ridge | depth 2182 m m | reverse complement strand
ATGAACAGGGTAAGAATAATTTTATTTTTTTTAAGCACCATTGCTTATTTTTCTGCTTGCACGCGCAAGGTGATATGTCCTGCATACCACTCTTATTTCATTCTTGATGTCAAAGAAACAAGAAAAACATTTTCACTATTTGGAGTAGATTCATTACCTAAAAAGTATTGGGATGTTGATAAGGAAAAATACGGAATAGCCAAAGAAATACCCGACCAAAAGAAGCAAAAAGAAATGGATATAATTTCTATGAATTCCATTTATTTAGAGTTGGAAGATCCATTTGAGCAATTTCAAAGAGAATATGCAGAGTCAGATTCTATTTACGCCATTGATACCGCCGCAGTGCTTGCTCAAGGGAGCAAGCATAATGACTTTCAAAATATTGATCAAATGATTTACCTTCATCATTTCGGAAAATACCTGCCAAAAAAAGGAGGAGGGAAAGATGTCTTTAAAGAAGATATGAAGCAAGAAGAGGCACCTCTTATTTCTGATGAAAATAAACCTCAAAAAAAGAAGAAGAAACTTTGGCCCTTTGGCAGGAAAAACAAAAAAGCTGATGGAGATATTGTAGATGATACTGAAAGTGATCAATAATAAAATACGCTCTTCTATTTGCAGATCGACTACTTCAAAGTTAATGAGGGGTTCATATAAGTGATCTTCTGGTTCAACTCAAAATCATAAAGGGTTAAAATCCGAATAAAGTAAAAAGAATTCCAGTAATCTCTCAATGATGAAATGTAATCACGCTTGCCTTTTTCCCTTTCAGAAAGCGAGATGTTAAGGTCCGTAATACTAATTTCTCCATTTTGGAATTTTTTCAAAGAAATTTGGTATCCATTACCTGCAACTTTATCTGCTTCTTTTGCAGTTTCCATTTGACTTTCCAATAGATTAAATTTCTCGATCTGAACGATGACCTCACGTTCAAAATCCAGTTTTTCTCTTTCTACGCCATACAAAACTAATTCGCGTCGCGATTCAGCTAATTTTACGGCTGATGCTGATTTTCCCCAATCTAAAATGGGGATGTTCACGGATAATCTTAATGTTTGTTGTTTTTCCGTATCTTCATACACACCTCCTAAGTCCATAGAGTTTTTTGATGTACCATAACTACCAGTTAAAGTTGTATTCAAACCAGTACTTCGTTTAGCTCTTACCAAATTTCTATCTGCTTCAATTAATCTTCTTTTAAATTCAGGGCCTTCTTTTCTATTCGCTAATGTCTCTTCCAATGCTTTATCAGGATCAATATAAAACAGCGACATGTTTATTGGAATAATCAAATCTATACTAGTATTTTGGTCCATACCAATATAAGATTTTAGTTGAAAATCAGCATTTTTTAAATCTATGGTGGAGCTGTTGAGTGACTTTTTTGCATTTAGTACTGAAAGCCTAATTCGAGAAAAATCATTTTCTGAAATCTGCCCCAATTTCTTTTTTATTTTAGCGATTTTAAGATTGTCTTCACTATTTTTAAGGTTATTGGCTGCAAGGTTATAGTTTGTTTGAATTCGTAAATAAGCAAAAAATCTACTTGCTGAGTTTAGAGAAACACGTTCAACGGATTCGATATACCTCTTTTGAGATTCTTCATAAATTAAAGGTTCAGTTTTTCGAGACCATTTCCACCCGTTGTATGCAAATAGTGGTTGCACAAAACCAATGTAAAAAGGTGAGCCTGACCATTCAGTAGTATTTTTATTAAAATCCTGAACTCTATATAGTGAGGAGGCGCCATAAATTGTTGTCCCAGTATGCGGAATTATTTGCGTCAATGCTAAATCAGCAGTAGTCCTTAATTGAGCTATTTGTCTAAATTCTATACTCCCATCTGGTTGTGTGACAGGTTCATTGGAAAGCCTGTAATCTGGTAGATTTCCTGAAATACCCAGTTGAGGTCTAAAATTAGCTTGAAAGTTTTTCCACCTCCAATAGTAATTTACATTCTGGTTTTGATAATATTTAATAGAAGGTGATTGTTTGATGGCCAATTCAATCACGTCTGTCAATGATAGTTTTTCTATTACCAGTGAGCTTTGAGCATAGCTTGTACAAAAAGAATTTAAAATAATAATCAGTAGAAAAATGATGTTTTTTTTCATGAAGCTCCTTTGATTCCCCCTATTTTAAATCAACCTCCTCTAATTTTCTTAAAGATGAAATATCAGATATGATTATTTCGTCACCATCATTTGCACCTTCTTCTATTTCAAAGTACTCATTACCCGATAAACCAGTTTTTACAGTTCTTAATACCGCTTTGTTTGATTTCTTAAAATAAATATTATGAGTATTTTTTTTGCTAAATGCCGGTCCTTTTTTAATTCTTAATACACTATCTTTTTTAGACTGAATCACAAGCAATTCTATTGACATATTGGGTCTGAGTTTTGAATAATTACTTTCTTCAAGGAACACATCAAATTCTATTTGGCCATCTTTAATTGTGGGACTGATTGTCCCAATTTTCCCGGTAAGCTTTTTGCCATCTACGATTGCAATTACACCACGACCGGTTTTAGTAACATTTGCATACTTATCTTCTATTGATGCGCTTAATTTGAAGGTAGTAAGGTCTGACATTCTTACGAGAAGACGGTCAGTATTTACTTTCTCTCCTTCTTTGCCGTTGATGCCTAAAATAATGCCATCAGATGTAGCACGAATTGTCATCTTACTCAGCAATTCTTGCTGCTGATCAAGCTGTTTTTGTTGAATCTCTATTTGAAGCAAAAGACCCTTTTCTTCAATAGCCAATTGTTTCAAGCGAATTGTATTTTTAGCCTGGATAGTTTCAAGGTCTTTTTCTGCGAGTGTGAGTTCTTGTTTTGTCTTGTCATATTTTGCAGGCGAAATGCCTCCTACTTCCAATAGCTGTTTTTGATCTACCAACTCAGATTTTATAGAAACAATTTTCAGCTTTTTTACTTCTACATTATAATCAAGATCTACTCTGATACTTTTTGCATTTAAAATGGTCTTTTCGAGGTTGTTGTTTTTCACTCCAATTTGATCAATTATTTCTTCAATTTTATCTCTTACAGGCTTGTCATCCAATTGTAAAATGATATCACCTTTTTTTACCTTGCTCCCTACTCCATTTTGGATAGTTGTGATAACGGATGATGCAGGACTAAGTATTAATACTTCACTTTCTGGCTCGACAATTCCGATTGCAGGAACTGTTTGTATTACAGTGCCCAATTCAACAAATGCTGTTTTCAATTCGTCGGATTTCACTGTTGGAATAAAAGGATTTTTCCAAACAACAGTAGCGGCGATGGCTCCGACTATTAAAATTGAAATTGCCCAAATTAATACTTTTGTCATGTCAATTATGTGAGATTTTCTTTATTGAGAATTAGAGTTGAGATTCAGCTAAATTTGCTTTAATTAAGATTCTGCAAAAGTACTTAGATTACCGGTAACATGCATATAAATTGGAGATATGTTTGGTCAACTTTTTCTCTGTAACTATTTTATTATCAGGATGGTTCAATGTCTCTTATATATTTATTCGCTTTTCATTTTATAATTACTTATATAATGAGATATACTCAATACCCATCAATTGAGACTACTTTTAATCTTGAAAAGGGCATAATTTAAATTTGATGAAAAGGCAAACTTTTATATTCCACCAGTATCAACTATAATTACACTTATATGAGAAAGCGACTACTTTTTTTCGCATTATTTACGGTGTTATATACTGCAAACCTCCAAGCCCAGCAATGGGAGGCAATGGGGCCCGATGATTTTAGTCAAGTTTCAGTTGGTCGGGCTGAATACACTTCAATTGACATTGATGAAGGCATACCTTATGTTGTCTACCGTGATGGGGGAAACGATTATAAAGCGTCTGTTAAAATGTACAATGGAAATTCGTGGGAATATGTTGGTACTTCAGGGTTTTCAAATTCTATTGCCGATTATACATCAATTGCACTGGATACTGCTGGATTCCCATATGTAGCTTATCAGGATGATAACTACAAAGCGACAGTTAAAAAATTTAACGGAAACTCATGGGAAGATGTCGGAATACCAATGTTCTCAGCAGGGGAGGCTATTTTCATATCTCTTAAGTTTGATAATAGTGGGACGCCTTTTGTTGCTTATTTTGATGGAGGAAATGATGGGAAGGCCACTGTTAAAAAATACAACGGAAATTCCTGGGAAGACGTAGGGATGCCAGGTTTTTCTCTTGGTGAATCTGTGTACATCTCTCTTGCGTTTGACAATAAAGGAACCCCTTATGTCACGTATCAAGACAGAGGAAATGAAAACAAAGCAACTATTAAAAAATTCAATGGAACCTCTTGGGAAAATGTAGGAACTTTAACAACTGAAGCAAATTTCAAAATTTCATTAGCATTTAATTTAGCGGAAATCCCTTATATAGCATTTAAAGATGGTAGTAATTATTCTACAGTTAAAAAATATAATGGGATCTCATGGGAAGATGTAGGCATGCCTAATTTTTTTGCGAAAAGTAAAATATCGATTGGGTTTGATGATATGGATATCCCTTACGTTGTATTTGGAGATTCCAAAAATGGTTATAAAGCCGCTGTGAAAAAATTCTATGGGGGCTCATGGGTTGATGTAGGACCATCGGTTTCAATAGGTCAAGCCAAAAACCCAACACTGGTCTTTGATTCTACAGGCTCCCCCTATGTCGCATACCAAGATGAAGACAATAAAGCAATGGTAAAAAAATTTAATGGGACCTCTTGGTTAGAAGTAGGGGGATCAGGGTTTTCCGATGGTCAAGTAGGATTCATCTCACAATCGATTGATTCAAAAGGAGTTCCTTATGTCGCCTACCAAGATGAAGTAAATGGAAATAGGATTACGGTTAAAAAATTCAATGGGACTTCTTGGGAATACGTAGGTTCGCCGGGATTTTCAATAGCTATAGCTCGTTACACCTCACTTGCGTTTGATGATACAGGCACACCATATGCTGCCTTTGAGGATGAAATAAATGGAAATAAAGTCACCGTCAAAAAATTCAATGGAACCTCTTGGGAGGATGTTGGCACACCGGGGTTTTCAGCAGGCCAGTCAGATTATATCTCATTTGTGTTTGACGGCAAAGGCACTCCTTATGTCGCCTATCAAGATAGAGGAATTGGCAGTAAAGCCACCGTTAAAAAATTCAACGGAACTTCCTGGGTAGATGTTGGTACATCTGGGTTTTCAACAGGTGAAGCTAATTACACCTCAATTGCGATTGATTATACAGACGTCCCTTACGTTGCCTATCGAGATGTAGGAAATGGTGATAAAGCCACGGTTAAAAAATTCAATGGAACTTTCTGGGAAGATGTTGGCACACCAGGGTTTTCAGTAGCTCAGGCAGATTACACAACTCTTGTTTTTGATTACAAGGGTATCCCTTATGTTGCATATATAGATGGAGGAAACGGAAATAGAGCTACAGTTAAAAAATTTAATGGAACTTCATGGGAAAATGTAGGTATGCCGGGGTTTTCAGCTGGTCAAGCTTATTTCATCTCGCTTGTTTTTGACGCAATAAGTACTCCTTATGTTGCCTACAAAGACAGAACAAAAGGTAATAAAGCCACAGTTAAAAAATTCGATGGGAGTTCTTGGATAGATGTTGGTACGCCGGGTGCGGGTAAGGCAAATAATCCCTCACTGGCTTTTGATGTATTTGGGAATCTAATTCTTGTGTATGGATCACCTGGTGCTTTTGCTAAAAAATTTGCTACGGGTATAGTTGCAGTAACAGGATTTCCTGTTGATTTAAAAAATGACATTTTAAATGTTATGGTATATCCTAACCCAACAACAAATTTTCTAAATGTAGAAGTCGGCAGTGATCTTGATACCTACGTTATCGAAATATATAACATGCTTAGTGAAAAAATTTATAGGCAATCCACATCAGAGAGCATGACTTCTATTGATACTAATGAACTTACTTCTGGAGTGTACTTTATTCAATTATCTGGCAATAATAAAAGTGTAGTCAAAAGATTTATTAAAAATGAATAAACTGATCAAGCCAATTAAATGGGTTTAATCAAACTACTCAGGAGTAATTGAGCAATTACTCCCGGTAGCATCATCAATAACTTTCTAAATGCACACTTTTCACAGCCCTGCCTGAAGGATCGTTGGCATTGCGTGATGTCATTCCAAATTTCTTGTAACCTGAAAATAACAATATCCAATTTTATTATACCAATGGAACTTTTCGGTGATAAATGATATTGCTTAGATTTGTGCAACAGGAGCAGTGTGAGAGGTTTAGGGCGAAACTCCCTTTACCTATATGTGATCAAAACCGTTGTAATCAATTAAAATAACCACAAAGGATAAATGTTAGATTTTAAAAAAATAATTAGTTCTGATAAAGTTATACTACGACCAATCGAACTGAATGATTTTTACCAAATGAAAGAATTGACAAAGGATTCGGAAATGTGGTATTACTTCACAGCTGACCTTTCGGACGAAGAAATATTAAATCATTGGATTGGAATTGCAGTGAAAGAGTTAGAGCAACATCAATCACTTCCTTTTTCAATTGTTGACTCAAAAACCAATAAAATTATAGGTACGACTAGAATATCAAATTTTTCTGAAATAAATTGTCGTGTGGAAATTGGTTGGACTTGGATTACAAAAAAATATCAAGGCACCGGAATTAATGGACATGTAAAGAAATTACTCTTCGAGTATTTGTTCACGGAAACCAAAACTTTAAGAATTGAATTTAAAACAGATGTTTTAAATATTTCAGCTAGAAAAGCAATGGAAAAAGTTGGACTGGTTAAAGAAGGAATTCTAAGAAGTCATACGTTAATGACAAATAACCGAAGACGCGACACACTATATTATAGTATTCTGAAAAGTGAATGGTTAGAAAATAACTGGTTGCCATCCCATGGATAATAAAATTTTTTCCCCAAAAATAGTTCGCAATTGTAATGACGTTCATTGCAAAAACTCATGTCCTCGCTTGGTCATTTATAGTGCAGCGAGAAATCTTATGATCAAATGAACGAGGCAAATACAACAATGGGAAAATCATCAACTTAAGATCTCTCCTTCTGGTCGAGATGACGACGGGTTGGACATTTTAAATATTAACCACCTTCCTCATCTCGTCCAGTAGAATTATTCATAATTATTAATTCATAATTCCCTATTGGTCTTTAATAACTTTCTAAATGCACACTTTTTACAGCCCTGCCTGATGGATCATTGGCATTGCGCAAACTTTCATCCCAGGCCAAAGCTTCGGGTGTGCTACATGCTACTGATGGTACTGAAGGTACACAAGCGGCTGCAGAATCAGATGGAAAATGCTCTTCAAATATAGTTCTGTAGAAATACTCTTCCTTGGACATTGGTGGATTAATTGGGTATTTATACTTAGCATTTTTCAACATATCGTCAGATATGCGTTCCGAGGTAAGTTCCTTTAATGAATCGATCCAACTGTACCCGACTCCATCAGAAAATTGCTCTTTTTGTCTCCATGTAACTTCTTTAGGAAGATAGTCTTCAAACGCCTTTCTTACCACCCATTTTTCTATTCTGCCATTTTGAATGAGTTTATCTTTAGGGTTTATACGCATGGCTACATCAATAAATTCTTTGTCAAGGAAAGGTACGCGACCTTCTACTCCCCATGCGGCCAGCGATTTGTTGGCACGCAGGCAATCGTACATATGGAGTTTGCTCAACTTTCTGTTGGTTTCTTCATGGAATGCCTGGGCATTTGGAGCTTTGTGAAAATATAAATATCCACCAAATAGTTCATCAGCTCCTTCGCCGGAAAGTACCATTTTTACACCCATTGATTTAATAACTCTCGATAGCAAGTACATAGGAGTAGATGCACGAATTGTTGTCACATCATAAGTCTCCAAATGGTAAATTACATCTCTAATGGCATCCAACCCTTCTTGAACCGTAAAGTGAACTTCATGATGAACAGTTCCGATATGATCTGCTACTTTTTGAGCAGCAATAAGATCCGGAGATCCAATCAGTCCTACGGCAAAAGAATGTAACTGTGGCCACCAAGCTGCACTTTTATCATCTGTTTCAATTCGCTTTGAAGCATATTTCTTGGCAATTGCAGAAATTACAGACGAGTCTAAGCCGCCAGATAGAAGCACTCCGTAAGGAACGTCAGACATCAATTGACGATGAACGGCTGCCTCAAGAGCATCTTTCAATTCTTCAATACTTGTTTTATTGTCTTTTACAGCGTCAAAATCTTTCCAATCGCGATCATACCAACGAATTAATTCCCCAGGTTTTTCACTGGTCATATAATGCCCTGGTAAAAACTCCTCGATTTTATTGCATATTCCTTCAAGAGCTTTCAATTCTGAAGCCACATAAAAATTACCGTATTGATCCCAGCCCATGTAAAGCGGAATAATTCCGATATGGTCTCTGGCAATCATGTAGGTGTCTTTTTTTTCGTCATACAAAGCAAAAGCAAAAATCCCATTTAAGTCTTCCAGAAAGTCAATGCCTTTTTTCTTGTAAAGCGGAAGGATCACTTCGCAATCAGATTTGGTTTGAAACTCATAAGACTCGTTTAGCGTTTCTCTAAGCTCCTCGTGATTGTATATTTCTCCATTTACTGCCAATACCAGGCTTTTGTCATTACTGTACAAAGGTTGATTACCTGATTGAACATCGACAATAGAAAGTCGCTCATGAGCCAAGATGGCTTTTTCTCCACAATAAATCCCTGACCAGTCAGGACCTCTATGGCGAAGTTTTTTTGACATTTTTAGTACTTGAGATCTCAATTTTTGAGCATCAACTTTAAGATCAAAAACTCCTACAATTCCGCACATATTATAATTAATTTACTCTTTCTGAATTAGTCAATAAAACTTATTAACAAGAAATATTTTTCAATTGTGAGACATAATTTTCATAAATTGCCTCTTGCGATTTTGATATTATTCACTCGTTTTATTGAAAATATTACGCAAAAGTATAATTAAAATTTAAATATTATAAATAAATCATTCTATAAAATGCGATTATCTTAAAAGATATTTTGCAATTGGAAATTTAATAATAATGAGTTAGCCCTATTGCATAATTCGTAATATTGCACTCTTGAGAGTAAGGAATTTGCCTATTTGATAATTAATTATTTTTAAATATTATTAGCATTTATCTTCAAATTGAAAACGTGTAGTTATTCTAAATGAATTAATGGAGGTCCCCTATATTCAAGGCCGATGAATTATTCTATGAAATATTTTCTGCTACAGAACTTATTTTAATATGTGCCATTGGCCATATTATGATCCTAATACATTATCAGGACGGCATCGAGAAGGTATTTTTATTTGAAACGATAAATATAGTAATTCATCAAAAAGTCGTAATTTGAGCACTCAAAAAATTATTTTTTTCACTTCTATTAAAACTATGAAATACTCAGTAGTTATTATTTTATTGTTTAATTCTTTAATATTTTTTTCTTGCTCGTCATCAAAAAAAGAATCTATGGAAAACGAATCGCAAAAGGATACTTATCAATTTATGACCTTGGATCCGGGACATTTTCACGCAGCGCTCGTTCAGAAAAATATGCTAGCAGATGTCTCATCAACTGTTTTTGTATTTGCTCCTGAAGGGGAAGATGTGCAGGGTTATTTAAAGCGAATCAGGGGATTCAACACGAGGGTTGATAATCCTACAAGCTGGGTTGAGGAAGTCTATACCGGGCCTGATTATTTTGAAAAAATGATTCATGATAAGCCTGGCAACATTGTTGTACTTTCTGGAAATAATGCAAAGAAAACGGAATATATAAAAAAAATTGTTGATGCAGGAATCAATGTTTTGGCAGACAAACCTATGGTAATCAACATAAATGATTTTGAACTGCTCAAAGAAGCTTTCGTGCAGGCTGAAAAGAATAATGTTTTGCTTTATGATATCATGACAGAGCGGCATGAAATTACTACTATTATGCAAATGGAGTTATCGCAGATACCTGAACTATTTGGAGAAATGGAAAAGGGTACGATTGATAATCCTGCCATTACCAAAGAGTCTGTTCACCATTTTTTTAAATACGTATCGGGCAATCCTTTAATAAGGCCGGCATGGTTTTTTGATGTTGAGCAACAAGGAGAGGGAATGGTTGATATTACCACCCATTTAGTTGATATGATTCAGTGGGCTTGTTTCCCGGAGCAAATTATTGATTATAAAAAAGATATTGAAGTTTTGAGCGCCAGAAGATGGGCGACAGAGCTTATGCCAACAATGTTCGAAAAGGTGACACATCTAAAGAAGTACCCGGAATATTTAAGCAAAGATATTGTAAGGGATTCAATTCTAAATGTTTATTCCAATGCAGAGATAAATTACACGCTGAAAGATGTTCATGCAAAAGTTTCTGTAATATGGAATTATGAGGCACCAGAGGGAGCAAAAGATACACATTATTCTATTATCAGAGGGAGCAATGCCAATTTGATAATTAAACAAGGGGAGAACGAAAATTACAAAGCGACTTTGTATGTTGAGAATGCCGGAACTGGTTCGGATGCAGAATTCATAGAGGTATTCAACAAGTCCATAGATAACCTGCAATCCAGGTATCCGGGTATTGCAATTGAGCAAAAAGGAAATATTCTTAAAATAAACATTCCGGATAGTTATAAAGTTGGGCATGAGGCACATTTCACTCAGGTTACTGAAAAATATCTAAACTACCTGAAGGAAGGAAAGTTGCCGGAATGGGAAGTTCCCAATATGATTGCAAAATATTATATAACAACAAGAGCCTACGAAATAAGTAGGTAATTCTTCCAACAATAAAGGGGATCACAATTAATTCGCACCCGCAAGAGTAGGTAGGAAAGGAAGTACCCCCTTTCCTACCTACTCTTAATTAAAATGTTAATGAGGTATACTTTTAACTGAAACCCAGAGATCCTTTTCAATTGATATATATAGCTTTCGTATAAATTAATGTCGCTTTTATATTGCGACTAAGTTTTAATTTTTAATATTGCATTCATAGCTAAAACAAATCAGGTTTATTATCATTTAGCATATTTGCCACGCACGTCTTTTTTAAATAATTAAATCAAATCTTATGGTACAAGGAACAATACTGGAAACTATTGACTGGGTAATTGTCGGGATATTTTTTGTAATCGTGTTGACTATCGGTTGGGTAGCATCAAGAACAGCAGGCAAGAGTTCTTCTGAATTCTTTTTAGGAGGCAGAGGCATGCCATGGTGGTTGCTGGGTATTTCGATGGTTGCGTGTACTTTTTCTGCTGATACTCCCAATCTGGTGACAGGTATGGTTAGAGAAAATGGGGTTGCAAAGAACTGGGCCTGGTGGGCATTTCTTATTACAGGAATGGTAACGGTATTTATCTATGCAAAGCTTTGGAGACGATCTGGAGTTATGACTGATTTGGAATATTATGAAAAAAGATATGGAGGAAAAGCAGCTTCATTTCTTCGTGGTTTTAGGTCACTTTATTTGGGTATATTTTTCAATTGTTTGATCATGGGTACAGTAACACTAGCAGCTATAAAAATTGGTGGTGTTATGCTTGGCCTTGAACCATGGGTTGTCGTTGTTGGTGCTTCTGTTGTGGTGGTAATTTATTCAGCATTGGGCGGGATAAAAGGTGTGATTTGGGCAGACTTTTTCCAATATGGAATTGCCATGTTTGGTGCTGTTTATGCTGCAGTTGTTGCATTGAGACAACCAGAAGTTGGTGGTCTTAGTAATATGCTGGTCAAATTGGCTGACACAGATAAACTATCTTTCTTTCCCGAATTTTCAGACCCATCAGTTTACATTCCATTATTAATCATTCCAATTGCTGTGCAATGGTGGGCGGTTTGGTATCCTGGTGCAGAGCCTGGTGGTGGTGGATATATTGCCCAACGAATGCTTGCCGCAAAGGACGAAAAAAATGCCATTGGAGCAACCTTACTATTTAACTTCATGCACTATGCGATTCGTCCATGGCCATGGATTATTGTTGCACTTGCATCAATATTAATATATCCCGACCTGGCCAGTATAAAAGCCGAGTTCCCAAATATTTCGGATGAATATTTAAAAGATGACATTGCATATCCTGTAATGTTATCGAAACTAGATCCTGGATGGTTGGGATTGGTGGTGGCATCGATTATTGCTGCCTACATGTCAACGATAGGCACTCACCTCAACTGGGGATCTTCCTATATCGTAAATGATTTTTATAAAAGGTTTCTAAAGCCAGATGCGACTGAAAAACAAATGGTTTCGGTAGGACGAATTTCGACAGTTGTCTTGATGTTTTTTGCCGGTGTACTATCCCTAACTTTATTGGACAATGCAACTCAAGCATTTAATATCCTCTTGCTTTCTGGCGCAGGATCTGGCGCAATTTATATATTGAGATGGTTTTGGTGGAGAATAAATGCCTGGACAGAAATAGTGGCCATGATATTTTCAACTATTGTTGGAATTGTATTGGTAGTTTTTGTAGAGGATGCTGCGGTAGCCACCGATACTTTAGATGGATTTACTGTAAAACTTTTAATTGCGGTTTCAATAACTACTGTTGCCTGGATTTCAACAACCTTTTTAACCAAACCTGAAAGTAAGGAAACACTAAGGAGTTTTTATAGGCTAACAAGACCCGGTGGACCAGGATGGAAGAAAGTGATCATGGATGCAGAAGCAGACGGTGATATGATTGACGAAGAAAACGATGGAAAACCATGGGAAATGCCCATACAGATACTATTGGTTTTTATTGGGTGTATCGTGGTCTATTCGAGCCTGTTTTCTATCGGAAGCTTCCTTTATGGAAATATAATGACAGCTGTCGTGCTACTCGTTGTTGCCATAATAGGAACGATATTTTTATTCAAATCATTTGGTAAGCTAAGAGCAAATTAATAGAGGCCCCCTTTATCTCAAAATGCCATTTTTTTCTCGATAGAGAGAAGGATGGCATTTTATTATGTTATAGAATTGATAAAGATCCCCTATAATTTAAAATCTTTAGAAAGCATCTCTCTCACCTTTTTCATTCCGGAGCTAGCCACTTCTTCAATAAATATTAGATTTGGACTTGCAGATATATTTGGCACATTTGGGTCGATTATAAATTTAGGTATGGATTCTTTGACATATTGAATAAGACCCGCAGCTGGATAAACTTGCATCGATGTGCCTATCACTATGAAATAATCTGCCAAGAGCGTCTCTTCGATAGCAACATCCATCATAGGAACCATTTCACCAAACCATACAATATGAGGTCGCAGTTGCGATCCTTTTTCACATTTGTCGCCAAGGTTCAATTCCCATCCTTCAATGCTGTAAATCAGACTTGGGTCAACCGTACTACGTGATTTAAAGAGTTCTCCATGGAGATGTATTACATTTGTAGAGCCTGCTTTTTCGTGAAGATTGTCAACATTTTGTGTGATGACAGTAACTTGATAATGACTTTCTAACAGGGCAATTATTTTGTGACCTTCATTCGGCTCAGCATTAAGAACATCCTTTCTTCTCTCATTATAAAAATTCAAGACCAATTTGCGATCCCTTTCCCAGCCTTCCGGCGATGCAACATCCATCACATCGTGTCCTTCCCATAAACCGCCGGAGTCTCGAAAAGTTTTTATGCCGCTTTCAGCACTTACTCCGGCACCTGATAGGACTACTATTTTTTTCATAGTTAAAATGTTTGAGAACCCTATCTATATTTCCGAGAACTTGAACATGCTCATGAACCCACTTTCTGTGGAGAAAGACGATCTTAACTGCCCACTGTCATAAGCGGATTAGCTATTTTTTTCTTCGACCACCACGTTTTTTTGCAGGAGCTTTTTCAGCCAATTCTACGCATTCTTCGTAAGTGAGATCTTCAGGGATTTTGTCTTTTGGAAGTTTAACGTTCTTTTTACCAGCTTTTAAATATGGCCCCCATTTCCCTTTTAATATTTGAAATTCCTCATTTTCGTCAAATGTTTTTATAATTCTAGCGGCATCTTCTTTTCTTTTGGCAAGAATCAATTCGATTGCACGGTCTTGGGTGATAGTATGTGGGTCATCTCCTTCTCCCAGACTACAAAATTTACCGGCGTGTCGCACATATGGACCAAACCTCCCAATGTTGGTGTCTATATTTTGGTCTTCAAAAGTACCCACCAGCCTTGGTAGTTTGAATAGCTCAAGTGCATCTTCAAGCGTAATGGTTTCTATCAATTGCCCCTTACGAAGACTGGAAAATTTAGGCTTTTCTTCATCTTCCAGTTCGCCCAATTGCACGCATGGCCCAAACCTGGATAATCTGGCATAAATATTTTTTCCTGACGCAGGATCAACTCCAACCAATCGTAGTGCACCAATATCAGATTTAGTAATATTTTCAGAAGATTCAACATCGCTATGAAAGCTACTATAAAATCTATCAATCATTTTGTCCCATTCGAGCTTTCCTGCAGCGATTTCGTCAAACTCTTTTTCTACATTTACAGTAAATGAAAAATCAACAATATTTGGAAATTGCTTTACTAAGAAGTCATTTACAATCATTGCAGTATTTGTAGGAAATAGCTTGTTTTTTTCTGCTCCAGTAATTTCAGTTTTACCTGTAGTTACTATTTCGTCATTTTCTAATACAATTTCTTTGTATACGCGTTCAGTTCCATCCTTAAACTCTTTGACTACATATTCTCTTTTTTGAATTGTAGTAATGGTTGGTGCATAAGTAGAAGGTCTGCCAATTCCCATTTCCTCCAATTTTTTCACCAAGCTTGCTTCTGTATATCTTGCCGGCGGACGTGAAAAACCCTGCCTGGCCATCATGTGATTCAATTCCAAAATTTGACCAATATCCAGTGGAGGGAGCATATCCTGACTTTCGCCATTGGACTCTTCATCATCTGTAGATTCAATATATACTTTGAGAAATCCATCAAACTTTATTACCTCTCCCTGAGCGGTGATATTTTCTGGAGTAGTCGAAATATCAATGGTGACAATAGTTCGTTCGATCTGTGCATCAGCCATTTGAGAGGCGATTGTGCGTTTCCAAATTAAATCATATAAACGATCTTCGCCATTATTGGATCCGGCCTCTTGCTGCATAAAATTTGTTGGCCTGATGGCTTCGTGAGCTTCCTGGGCCGACTTAGATTTGTTTTTGAATTGTCTGGTTTTTACATATTCTGTACCATACAATTGTTCAATTGCAGATTTGGCATTTTCCGTTGCCTCATCAGAAAGATTGACAGAATCCGTTCTCATGTAGGTTATTTTTCCTGACTCATAAAGTTTCTGCGCTACAGTCATTGTCTGCGAAACAGAATACCCAAGCTTTCTACTTGCTTCCTGTTGCAAGGTAGATGTAGTAAATGGAGCTGTTGGCGTTTTCTTTGCCGGCTTTTTTTCTAGATTGCTTATTTTAAATTCTGCTCCAAGGCATCGTTTAAGAAAATCAAGCGCTTCACTTTCTTTTTCGAACTTCTTGCTTAACCCCGCTTTTAATTTTTTGGAATCATTGATATCAAATAACACAGAAACTTTGAAAAATGATTTTGATTCAAATTTTTCGATTTCGCGTTCGCGTTCTACAACCAACCTGACAGCCACAGACTGTACTCTTCCCGCAGATAACCCTCTCTTTATTTTTTTCCATAAAATTGGACTTATCTCAAATCCAACCAGACGATCAAGAATTCTCCTGGCCTGTTGTGCGTTGACCAAATCGATATCAATTCCTCTTGGAGATTTGATAGAATTAAGGATTGCTTTCTTTGTTATTTCTCTAAAGACAATCCTTTTAGTTTTTGCATCGTCTAGTTTTAAAGCCTCTTTAAGATGCCAGGAAATGGCCTCACCCTCACGGTCATCATCACTAGCGAGGTAGATCATATCTGAAGTCTTGACTTCTACTTTCAGCTTTTTTATCACTTCTTTCTTGTCCTTGGTGATTTCGTATGTTGGTTTGAAACCATTTTTCACATCTATTGCTGTGTCGTCTTTAGGCAAATCTCTAACATGACCATAACTTGATACAACTTTAAAATCCTTCCCTAAATAACCCTCAATAGTTTTAGCTTTGGCTGGGGACTCAACAATTACTAGATTTTTAGACATGAACAACTTTGTTTTAATTCTACATTTTTATTCTGAGCAGATAAGCGCATCCAGGGATACTGGTAATGACATCAATTCGGTAAATTGCAATAAAATTACTTAGTCAAGGCAATTGTTGAAATATTGGTCAATGGAGCATTTCTTACTCACTAATATCTTTTTTATTCATTTCCTGAATTACTTCAAGAAAAAATAAAGGCCCAAATATCAACAAAAAATTGTTAAAATTGCAAATCAATCCAATTCTGTATCTATAATCTGAGAAATTATAAATTAAAGTTGAAATGGGAAAAACACTCTTTGTAGTTCGACATGCTATGGCCAATCCAACCAATTCTGGAAGTTCAGATATTGAAAGGATACTTTCTTCTGAAGGTTTGCAGCAATCTTCAAGGCTGGGAGCCTATATTTATAAATTGAATAATGACATATCTTCAATAGTATGCAGTAATGCCATACGTGCCATACAAACTGCAGAACGAATTGCTGATCAAGTAGGTTTTGATATCGCCAAAATAAATATTGATACTGATATTTATGAGGATTCTGTACGCATAGTGCTCGATAAAGTATGTTCTTTTCAAAACGATTGGGAAACTGTCATACTGGTTGGTCACAATCCTGTTTTAAGTTATTTTGTTGAATACCTAACGGGACATCATTTTGATGGAATGGAACCTGGTAGTTTGGTTAAAATATCTTGCGATGTGGATGATTGGGAGTTGGTTACAAAAGATAATGCTTCTTTTGAATTTCACGTTTCACCAAAAGATTTTACAAACTAAATAATAAATGTTTGCATTAGGACGTCACATCATTGCCGAGCTGTATAATTGCGATTTGGAAAAAATTAATGATGTATCATTTGTTGAAAAGGGAATGCTTGAAGCTGCGGAAATTGCTGGTGCTACGGTAATAAATTCTACATTCCACCACTTTTCACCCTTTGGTGTTTCCGGTGTGATTGTGATTCAAGAAAGCCATTTTTCAATTCATTGCTGGCCAGAATTTGGCTTCGCGTCTGTTGATATTTATACTTGTGGTGATACTGTTGACCCCTGGAAAGCATACGAATATCTGAAAAGCAAATTTTGTGCTTCTCATGGATCTACCATGGAATTGAACCGAGGTCAAAAGAATTTGTTGACCACCCGAAATGTCCACTCAACTGAATCAGAAAAAAAACCTTCAAGAAAGCCAAAAGAAATTAAGAGTACAAGAAACATTTGGTTTACAGAACGGAATGAAAATATTGCGCTATCTCTAAAACATTCTGGGGAGAGGCTTTACTATTATAAATCTCCATACCAGAAAATAGAAATTTATCAAACGGAAGCGTTTGGTAAGATTATGGTTTTGGATGGAAACATAGTTTGTGCAGAGGAGGATGAATACGTTTACCATGAAATGATTGCCCATGTTCCAGCTTTTGCCCATACAAATCCATCCAAGGTATTGGTGATAGGAGGGGGAGATGGAGGAACTGTCCGGGAACTTGTTCGGCATGAGCATATTGAGAAAATTGACCTTGTAGAAATCGATGAGCATGTAATAAAAGCTGCACAACAATTTTTGCCAGAATTAGCAAATTCCCTCAATGATAAAAGGGTTCACATTCATATAAATGATGGAGTAGAGTTTGTTGATGGTTGCCCAGCAGAATCATATGATATAGTAATAATTGATTCTGACGATCCTAAAGGACCCGGGGAGGGTTTGTTTACTGAAAAATTTTATCGTGAGATTTATCGCATACTTAAGTCAGATGGAATTATGATTACGCAAAGCGAATCTCCCAGGTTTAACCAACAAATTTTTAAAGATGTATTTCAATGTTACCGAAATATTTTTGGAGAGAATAATGTGCATTGTTATCTAATGTACTTGCCATCCTTTCCTTCAGGAATGTGGAGTTTTTCTTTTTCAACCAAAAATCACGGAGGTCCTTTTACAAACCCTAATAAAGACAGAATTAATAAATTTTGTAGTTATAACAATTTGAAATATTATAGTTATGATGTGCATAATGCTTCATTTGTATTGCCTAAATTTGTTCAAGAAATGCTCAAATGATATCCTACGAAAAAAAGAAATTACTAAAAAAAATTGACCCGAATGGTGTTGGTATAGTGGGGAAACTATTCGGTTTGCCTTTTGATACCAACACATCCGAAATTATTGTAATTCCTGTTCCCTGGGATGTAACAGCTTCATTTAATGATGGTGCTTCCATGGGTCCGAAGGCAATACTTGATGTTTCTTCCCAAATTGACCTTTTCTTAAAGCGCATACCTGATGCATGGCAATTGGGGATAACCATGTTGCCATTTGATGATGCTTGGGTAACTAAAAATAATCAAGCTAGAAAATTTGCAATTGAGTACATAAAATATTTAGAGGGAGCGACAAATGAATTGTCAGAAAAAGGCAAGGGAATTATTTTACATAATATCAATTTGCTTTCCGAAAAAATAAATAAATGGGTTTTTTCGCAATCAATGAAAGTGATTGATTCAGGAAAAATACCTGTTGTACTGGGTGGAGATCACAGTGCCCCATTTGGTTTGATGCAGGCCATTTCAAAATCCAATGGTGAATTTGGTGTTTTACAAATAGATGCACATGCTGATTTAAGACCTGCTTATGGAGGTTTTAAGTTTTCGCACGCCTCTATCATGCACAACCTGCTATCCCTGGATAACGTATCAAAATTGGTTCAGGTAGGCATAAGAGATTATTGTCAACAAGAATTTGATGTCATGGAAAGTGACTCAAGGATTACGACTTTTTATGATGCCGATCTGGCAGCCCAACAATTTGATGGTGTTTTATGGAGTAATCAAGTAAATCAAATTATTAGCTCTCTCCCAGACCTCATTTATATTTCTTTAGATATTGACGGTTTGGAGCAATCTTATTGTCCTAATACAGGCACTCCTGTGTCTGGAGGTTTAACATACAATCAGTTAGTTTATTTATTTGAAAAAATTATGGAGTCCGACAAAAAAATTCTTGCTTTTGATATTTGCGAAGTATCTAGTACATCCGGAGGTTGGGATGCAATAGTTGGCTCAAAGTTATTATATAATTTGGCCAATATTACGGCAGTTACGCAAAAATTACTTCAGTATAAATAGAGTTTGCCCATTAAGTCTTCCAAATTATAAGTACTCCTTTTTTTTAATATTTTAATTTTTACACCTCTCTGGCTGCTTGTTTACTTTTTATTATTTTTCCTGAAAAACATACACAAATCGTTTATCTTGATATATTGGTAATATAAATGGTGCAATTATTGATTAAAATTGTATTGTTATTAAAAGGAGCATCATCAAATATAATTTAATGAAAACGTCAATTTTTAATTTCTTTGTACTTCAAACCGTGGTATGGACCATTGTTTTTTATAGCAATAATGATGATCAGCAAAACGAAGTAAACTTAGCTTCAATGTCAGATACATGGGGAGCAATTAAAATAGAAAATATTGATAGCAATAATGATGAT
>VAPL010227285.1_pt1 | contig 19726 bp, 15 predicted proteins | sample 3395061 | NCBI WGS metagenome assembly VAPL01 (sample SAMN08290444, study PRJNA428436) | hydrothermal vent metagenome | isolation source: Deep-sea hydrothermal vent chimney 2 | place: Pacific Ocean: Juan De Fuca Ridge | depth 2182 m m | reverse complement strand
TCAAGTTCTTCGGGGCTGACCCGGTCCAGCAGGTCGTGAAAGAGAAAACCGTTGGAATCCACGGTGACCGCGTAGCGCAAGGCTTTGGCCGCCCGGATGATCTTGGCCAGGTCGGGATGCATGGTCGGCTCGCCGCCCAGCAGAATGAGGTTGGACTGCCGCTCGGGCCGGGCAAATAGTTTCAGCCATTTGAGGACGGTCCCGGTCGGCAGGGTCGTTGTCCCGTGCTGCGGCGGGTTGATGTAGCAGTGACGGCATGAAAGATTGCAGGCCGTGAGCAGGTGCAGGAAGACATTTCGTTCCCCGGCCTGAAAGCCGACCGTCCGCGCCGCCAGGTTCCGTTCAATCATTTTTTATTCTCCGAGGGCTGGGCCAGCGTGTACCTGGCCAGCGGGCTGTCCCGCCAATATTCGTGCCGGCGGAAGAAGTTTTGAAAGAGGCTCAGGGCTTCCGCACGCAGGACGTCGGGAACAAGTTCGACCTGCATGTTGGCATAGAGATCATGGAGTTGCTTGAGCGGTACATTGGTGCCGCCGCCCATAATGTCCTCAAAGGCCCAGACAAAACGCCTGATTCCGGACAAGAGCATGGTGGCGTAGCACATGAGACAGGGCTCCATGGTCGAATAGGCCGTGATCCGGCTGCAATCGGTCTGCGGATTCATGGTCAGCAGGCTCCGCAAGGCCGCGACCTCGGCATGGTCCAGTTCGTTGAAGCCGGTGCCGCTGCTGTTGGTTCTCCGCCCCCGGACAAGCACGCGGTTGTCCTCGACCAGGACACAGCCGACCGGGAAGTCCCCGGCATCCAGGGCCGCCCGGCCCTCCGCCAGAGCGATGCGCATAAATTGTTGATGATTCATAATTTTGGTAATTTTGTAATTTTGGGGTCAGGCTTGCGTTATTGCATTATTCAAGAGGCCTGCGGCGTACCTTTTTTACAGGGTCCTGCCGAGGCGCAGCACATTCTTGTCGATCACGGCCCCGGTCTCCGGCTGCATCCAGTCATGTTGTTTGTCTGCGAACGGCAGGTAAACAAGAGACATTTTCACATCCCTGAGGCGGGCCTGGGGCAGAAACGGAAAGATATTGCCCGGGCTGGTCGCCGCGGCGGCCAGCGTCACCTTGACGGCCTGTCCGGCCTCCGAGGCCGGCAGGGTGACCGGATACAGGTTCGGCACAACATGGCCGTTTCCCGGGTCGAGCCGCCATTGACCGAGGGTGACCTGCCGGGCGACCCGGAGGAATATTTTTGGCCGCAGTTTAAAGGCCGGGATCCAGAAACTCATGGGCCATTTGTGCCACTGCGGCCTGGGGACCACGGGTTGATTGGTCTTGTTGATAAAATCGGCAAAGCTCTCGATCTCCATGGCCGGAATCCGGGTCGATACTTTCCAGAAAGCAAGGTAGAGGAGGTGATCTCCCTTGCCGGGCAGGATTTGCCACGACAGCCGCCTGAGCCCATCGTTGCCGATTTCCCAGGCCGTATCACAGTTGCTGCAGGTCAGAACCAGGCAATCTCCCTCGCCGTCCAGATCGCCGCCGCAACGGGGACAGAGGGTGGGCAGAAAGTTGACCTGCCAGCGCGGGTTGAACGGTTTTCCTGGCAGCGGCAGGGAGGCTTCCTGATCCAGGTCGATGAGCCGGGTGTCGGTGACCGCGTCAAACAGGCGGTTATTGTCGCGCCGGAGAGGCAGGTAGATCAAACTCACGGTATCGCCGATATAGGCCCGGTGAAACAGAGTCTGCCCGCCGCGGCCGGACTGTTCACTGATTTGGGCGGCTTTTTCGAGAATGACCTTGGTTTTGATGGATAGAGGCAGAAAGCTGCCGCCCGTCTCTGCCGTAAGCCGGGCAAGTTTCATGGCCTGGGGCCGAACGCCAAGGGAAGGCGGCAGGGCCGGGAAGACGGAGCCCGTCTGGGTGGTATCGACAACCCGGTATGTCATTCCGGCCTCGGAAACCAGGAAGATATTACCCCTGAAACGGATGTAAGGCGCGTAAAGGAGCCGGTCGCGTTCTGGCGGTTTGACCTTGGCCGGCAGCACGTAACGGAATGCGCCGCTTGTCTGCAGGAAGTTTTTTACTCCGCAATAGGGGCAGGTCAGCAGCCGGTTTGTTTCGGACAGGGTGACAGGCGCACCACATTGCGGGCAGCTTTGCTCGACCCGAATGTCCATTTATCCGAGTTTACCGCCGCACTGGTTGCAAAACGTCGCCCCAGGCAGATTTTCTTCATGACAGTGAGGACAGACGAGGGCAGCCGGTTTTTCACCGGCCGGATGGCCGCAGCGAGGACAGAATTTGGCGCCCGGTGTCAGGTTTTTGCCGCAGTTGGTACATTGCCGGATGATGACCTGTTGGTGCCCGCAAAAGGGGCAGAACCGCGCATCAGGGGGAATCGTCTTGCCGCAGTCTGGGCAGAGTATCTCGGGAGCGGCCGCGCCGCCGGCCGATTCGGCGCGGGCCGGCTGCAGGTTGCCGAACATGGCCGGCATCATCATCCCCATGCCGAGTCCGAGCCCGGCCCCGGCCTCACCGCTTGATTCGGCGGCCTTTTCCATGGCCATGGCCGCCTTCATGCGGACAAAGTTATCCATGTCTTTGATCACGCTCAGGCGGCTGCGATCGTCAATGGCGCCCTGCACCTCGGGCGGCGGGGTAATGGAGGTGATGTAGAGTTCGTCAAGGGCCAGGCCGAAGCGGGCAAAATCATTGCTCAGACGTTCCTGCAGTCCTGCCGCCAGTTCATCAAACCGGCCCGGCAGGTTGAAAATGGTATCCAGTTTTTCTCCCAGGTAATCGTTGAGCCGGGAGATAATGACCCGCCTGAGATATTCGTCAACCTGATCGGTGGTATACTTGCCCATGGTGCCGGCCATGGTGTTGATAAAAAGTACCGGCTGTACAATGCGGGCGTTAAAGACGCCGTGGGCCCGGAGACGAATAAGTCCGAGTTCTTCGTCCCGAAAGGCCACCGGATCGCGGGTACCCCATTTCAGGTTGGTAAAAACCTTGAGATTGACAAAGTACACCTCGGCCCGCAGGGGGCTGGTCATACCCCAGGGCGTAGCCAGGATTTTAGTCAGAAGCGGGATATTACCTGTTTTCAGGGTGTGGCGGCCCGGGCCGAAGGGATCACCGGCCCGGCCTTGGTAAAACAGGATTGCGGCCTGACTTTCACGTACCGTAAGCTGGGCGCCGAACTTGATTTCACCGGAACCGTGCCCGGGAATGCGGTGGAGCATTTCCTGCCCGGTTTCGTCAAACCATTCAATAACTTCAAGAAAAATAACGTTGTCAACACCCATGATTTCTCCTCGGTAGCGGGGAACGGTTATCGGGCCAAGGGACCGCGCAAAAAAATAACCGCACATTTTTGCGCGGTCCCAAAGTATATATATAAGACAAGTAACTTGTCTGGGACAAGCGAAAAACCGCCATAACCTCGGTCTACTGCTGAATATTTACATAAATTATAGTATAGAAAAAGTAAAATCACCAAACATAAAATTGTTTCCGGAATGACATCATGACAGAATTCAAGGAAGGGTGGACGATTCAGAGCGCCATGGAAATCCTGCGGCACCAAACCGTGGACAGCAAAATATGGACCGATGCCGTAGAGTGGCTGCTCTTATACGGACCGCCTGAAATCAAGAGTTTGCTGCAACAGGCGGCAGGGATTGCCACCAGTGAAGAGTTCCCGGAGCTGCAGGCCAAAGCCTTTACCGGAGACGGCGAACCGTGCTACAATATTGCCGATATCGCCAAGGCGCTTGGCATTCCGGAAGAAGAGGCGGTGGAGATACTTGCGGAAAAGGAACAGAAGCACGGAATCCGGTGCCGGGTTGACGAACAGGAGACCAAAAAGCTGCAGTGACGGTAACTGTTCAGCTGCACTCCATCTTCGGGCGATCAGGCCGCCTCACATAGCCATACTATGGATTCGTTGGCCTGCTTACCCAGATATGGAGCACATCTGAACAGTGACTTACCCAGCTCATGGCAGTTTTTCGCTGGTACCTGGATAGTTAGGTTCGTTACCAGTGGCGCAACGAAATCCAACCCCGACCCAGGCTAGAGTTCGTAGAGTTTGTCGTCCCTGGTCGGTGGTTTGGGGCCGGAGCGGACTTTTTTCTTCATGGCCGCAAAGGAAAGCGCGTCGTCGGCGTCCAGGAGGTCGCCCATTTCCTGTTCGATCCGGTCCGGGTCTTCTCCCGCCTCCATCCGTGACAGGGCCTCCTCCATCTGATCGCCCAGAGAGATGCCGGTCCGGTCGGAGAATTTGCGCATCAGACCCGCCATCTGCCGGGGATCGTCCTCGTTGATGTGTTCCGCTTCCCGCATCAGGCCTGCAAATGCCTCTTCCATCTTCGATTCATCCATGCCGGCAAGGGGATCATCACCGTCATTCTCGGCGGCCTTGCCGATGGTGGCAAAGGTGGACATGACTTTTTGCAGTTCCTTTCTCCCGCATTTCGGGCAGTCAGGCAGCTTGTCCGTATTGACCCGCCGGGAAAAGAAGTTGAAGATCGTGTTGCAGTCCAGGCAGAAAAATTCGTAGATTGGCATTTTTTTATTAGGCTGTAGGGGATTAGGCTAATGGGTTATAGACAGCAACCTTCAAGGCGGGCGATGCCCACAACCCAAATTAACTTCCAGCGTATCTGTTTTTTAGGCTGTTAGGCTGTAAGCTGTTTAGGGTAGGGCTAATAGCCTTCAGCCTAAGCAACCTGCTGGTTTACATAAATAAAACATGAACAATTTTTTTGTTTTTTATGACAGGAATTCAGGAGTAATGCACACTAAAAGGCTTTTTTACGCATTGATCTCAGAAGAGCTCCTAAAACCTTTTCCGTCTCCATCAGTTTTGATTTGCAGTTGGAAATATCGCATTTTTGAGAATACCCTAAACGCATAGACAGGTCAAATTGGTAATGCAATTCCCTTAAAGAGCCGAAAGCAATTTCAAGAAAGCGAAGATACTCGGTTTGGCTTTCACGGGCGCATCCTTCTACAATGTTTGAAGGTACGGATACCGCAGCTCTTCTCATCTGCGAAGTTAATCCATATTGTTCTTGTTCGGGGAATCCTCGGGTTATTTGATAGATTAAGAGCGCTGTTTCGTCGGCCAGTTCAAACGCTCTGAGTTTTTTGTGGTCCCGCATGGTTCCCCCGCAGGTTAACAGCCTATAGCCTATTCACCTCAACAGCTACAGCCTCATGAACTGAGTACAGCGTCAATATCCTTTTCACTGACCTCGTCGGTAATTATGACCTTGCCGATTTCCGTCGGCAGGACAAAAAAGACCCGGCCGTCGACGGTTTTCTTGTCTGTCTGCATGTAGGCCTTGATCCGTCGGCGATCGAGTTCCGCCGGGATGGTGACCGGCAGGCGGCAGGCGGTCAGCAGGGTCCGTAAACGATCAGCCTGGCCACGATCCAGGCGGCCGGTGCGTACGGCAAGATCGGCGGCGGCCTGCATGCCGATGGCGATGGCCAGGCCATGGATTAAGCGGAAATCGGAGGCCGCTTCGACCGCGTGGCCGATGGTATGGCCGAAGTTCAGAATTCGTCGGAGCCCTCCTTCACGTTCGTCCTGTTCAACCACCCGGGCCTTGATTTCGCAGCAGCGGGCAATCATCGGAACAATCACCTCTTGCCGCAGCTGGAGAATTTCATTTTGCTGTGATTCGAGAAAATGAAAAAAATCCTGGTCGATAATGACCCCGTATTTGATTACCTCGGCCAGGCCGCCCAGCAGCTCGGATTCGGGCAGACTCTGCAGGACCGCGGTGTCGATATACACCGCCTCGGGCTGGTAAAAGGTACCAACCAGATTTTTTCCTTCCGGGATATCGACCCCGGTCTTGCCGCCCACCGAACTGTCCACCTGGGCCAGCAGGGACGTCGGGACCTGGATGAAGGGAATGCCCCGCATATAGACCGAGGCGAGGAAACCGGTGATATCGCCGGTTACTCCGCCACCCAGGGCGATCAGGGCGTCCCGACGATCAAAACCAAGCGTTGCGAGGCGGCTGGACAGCATGGCGATTGTCTGCAGGTTCTTGTTCGTCTCGCCCCGGGGAAAGGTGATCAGCTCGGCGTCCAGCCCGGCATCGGCCAGCGACCCCATGAGGGCATCGCCGTACAGGCCGGCAACGTGTTCATCACTGACGACACCGTAGCGCTTGGCGATTTGCCGGTCCTTGAGAGCCGGACCGATGCCGGTCAACAGGCCGGTACGGATGACAATGGGATAACTTCGCTTCCCCAGGCCGACGATTATTTTTTTTTCAGCCATTGTTGTGGTCCTGATTCAATGTGGGACAGGTATTTTTTTGGATACCACTACAGCCGGTAAGGGTATTGGTAGAATTTTGCAACTATTCAGATTCAAACCGAGATTGTAGCATTTTTTTGCTTGTACCTGAATAGTTATAAAATTTCAATCTGTCGCCAATTTTTTCAATCAAGCCTGAAAAAATAAAAAAAGGAGGCACCGAAGTACCTCCTTTGAGAACATTTTCAGATTGTTCTGAAAATTATTTCATATCAGCTCCGGAAGCCGCCTTCTGCATCTTGACTTCAACCTTCTCGGTCAGGCCGGCATAGTACTCTTTTAAGAGATCCAGAACTTCGTCGCGACCGAAATGATCTACAATTTCAGCGCCTTCAGACAGGGCCTTCCGCAACTTGGTGCCGGAGAGGATAACCCGGTCTTCCTTGCCATGCGGGCAGGTACGCATGGAGGCCATACCATCGCACTTGTGGCAGTAGAAGGTCCAGTCGATCTTCATGGGCTTGCACTGCAGGTCTTTGCCGCTGTCGCCGGTTTTCGGGATGCGGTCAAAAATTTCCTGAGCCTCGAACAGGCCGTAGAAGTCGCCGACGCCGGCATGGTCACGGCCGATCAGCATGTTGTTCACGCCGTAGTTCTGGCGGAAGGTTGCATGCAGCAGACCTTCACGGGGGCCGGCATAACGCATATCCAGCGGATAGCCGCCATTGATGACATTGTCTGCGACAAAGTAGTTGTCGATCAGAATCTGAATGGCCTTGATCCGGACGTCGGCCGGGATGTCACCGGGCTTCAGGTTGCCGATCAGGGAATGGATCAGAACACCGTCACAGACCTCGACGGCAATCTTGCACAGATATTCATGAGAACGATGCATGGGGTTACGTAGCTGCAGGGCGGCAACGTTGGCCCAGCCGCGATCGTCAAACATGCGGCGGGTCTGAGCAGGGGTCAGGTAGACGCCCGGATACTCTTTCGGGTACTCTCCCTCGGACAGGACTTTGACCCGGCCGGCGATATTGAACTCTTTCTGGGCCATGACCATTATGACGCCTGGATGGTCTTCCATGGCAACTTCCCAGAACTTGTCATCGGCGGAATCTTCACCGTTTCCCTTGAAAACCTTTTCGCATTCCCATTTTTTGTCCGCCTCGGTCATTTCGTACTTTTCGGCGACTTTCATGGTGGCATAAGTTTCACCCTTGTTGACCAGGGCGATTTCGTCACCCTCGCTGATGCCGGCCGCATCGGCTGCGGAAATATCCAGGGTGATCGGTACCGGCCAGAAGGTGCCGTCGGCCATCTGGAGGTTTTCGCAGACGCCCTTCCAGTCAGCCCGGGTCATGAAACCATCCAGCGGAGAAAATCCGCCGATTCCCATCATGATCAAGTCACCCTTGGCACGATCGGAAACCTCGATCTGCTTTAATCCCTTTGCCTCCTCCTTCTCCGCGGAAAGCTCAGTACCGCTGAGCAGGGCACATACAAGACCTCTTCCGCCATGGGGTGCTACCAGTTTTGAAAACATACCATTTCCTCTCTTGGTTAAATTATCGTTGACAGGTTTAATCCGACATTTTCATTAGACCGATAGATATTTCCCGCATTGTGATAAAAAAAGCGAGAATAACTGAACCGGCATTCAGCAAAAATCATAAATATATATAGACCCGAACCGGGAGATGTCAAGGAAAAAAATTATATGCAGGAAGGAGTAAAAAACGCAGAGACAGTCCATTGAAGACGACGGATAGCGGGGAGAGGACCATCGCCGGGCTGACGGTCATAATCTTGGGGGGGCGGCCGCCGAAAATGAACCTGAGTCCGTGACGGCTTGAGGTGACGTTTCATGCAGTATGCGGATTTTTTTTTTTGCATTACTGCCGAACAAGCGCATTTCCTGGCCTTCACCGGAATGCCGGTGATGTTGCCGGACACCCGGAGGGCGGCCCTTTCGGCAGCAGGATGCCGAAAGGGCAATTTCTGTCACCCGGGTCTTGTGCGGAGACGCACAAAAAAACAAACAATCAGTTTTTCCAGACGCCTCCCTCTTTGATCAAATGCGAAGGACGGCCGTGTCTCTCAGGCCTTGCCGGAGCTGCTGCCCCCGGAAGCCGATCATCAATTCCCGGTTTCATGAGGTATAATTGCGTTATCAGGCCGTTTTTTTGCAAAAAACCGACGAATTGACCCGGATGAACACTACTTTTGTTAATGTATTTCTTATTCAAATCAAAATATCTGGTTGCCGGAGAAAGCCGTAATTTCATGTCATCGATGATGATAGTGCCGGTATCAACCCGATTTACCCAGCCATTCCGGATTTCGGAGTTTTTTATGTATTGCTGCGCTGCAGCCATGGTGTCCTCTTTTTCGCCGGCCCGGACCGTCACGGAGACGGCGGATACACTCAGAAATAGAGCCAGGGCCATGCCCACCGTTGTTTTTACCAACCATTTTTTTCTCTTCATACAAAACCTCACCAAGGTTTTTTCCGGCCGGTCATTGCGTGTACTGCGGGACCGGCCGGAAGAGCAAGTTACGGGTTAACGTCAAGGCCGCCGTCAGGGACCGGCCTATTCAATTTGCTGCCAGAAATAAACGCCCCGGTTTTCCGCCGGCTCCTGTACCGTCTGGATGCTTCCCTGTGAAGAACTGAAGTATTTAGTTTCTTCGGGATTGTCATCGTTGGTCTTTGTCGTGTCTTCCCGCAGAATCGCCGGATTGAAGAGTCTTCCTTCAAAGGCCTTGCTGCTCGGGTTGCCCTGAATTGTCTCGCCGGGCTCTATGGTTCCGTCACCATTGACATCGTAAGGAATATAAACAAAATCACTAGAGGTGACTTCACCGTCACCATTCAGATCGAACACCGGCATACCAAGCATGCCGCCGGTATTCGGATTCAGTTCGTTGAGAAAGGAGTACGCACCGGCGTTACAACGGGTTCCGGTCACGCCGAAGGAAATAACAATCGCCTTCCCGCCGCGGATGATGGTGTCATTGGTCACGCGTTCGCCGGGTATACGTTTGCCGGTATCAAGGTCGATCTTGCCGGGCAGATCGACAACCCAGCCGACATTGGCCTTGGGCAACAGGTCGAACTGATCAACGACGCCGTCGCCGTTAAGGTCTTTACCATAGAAACGACTTGATGACGTGATGCTTGATTTCTCAAGGTCCCAGTCCCCTGCATAGTTGGAGAGTATCCGGTAGTATGAGTAGGTGTCGAGCACGCCGTTGTTATTCGCGTCCTCACCCGGGTCGAGCACGCCGTTGCCATTCGTGTCTTCGGTTATGTAGCCGTCGACTACGAAATGCTGGCGCAGCAGGGTATGGCTGGGGTTGCCGCTGATATCGGTCTCCGGCCAATTGGAGAGCATTGACACCGTGGGCGTGGTCGTGGAGTCCACCCGCACGCCGGCATAGCCGTTATCAAGGTTGTCCGGCGCCCAGTCCCAGATACCATATATTGACTGGGTTGCGGTGGAGGTGAGATCCGGTTCGCCCAGGTACTTGCCGGTGCCGAATATGACCATGTCTCCGTAGCCGGATTCGCTGGCCGTGACATCCGGTGCCGCGGTAATGGGCTGGTCGGTCAGGCCTGAGAACAGGGGCCGGGGCACCATGCCGGACACCGTGTCCTTGCAATGGTCGGTAACGCTTGCATTGTCGCAATAGGCCACCTGCCAGTCGTGGTAGTCCGTGCTGGTTAAATCAAACTTCCACATGTTGCCGAGCAGATCGCCGGCATAGACATAATCGGCCCGCAAATCGTTATTTTCGTCAACGACATTGGGGGTGGAGAGGCCGTTGAACGGGCCGACCCCGGTTTCAATTTTTTTGAGCAGTTTCCCGGTTTCAGCATTCAGGATATAGAGGCTGGCCGTTCCATCCTCGCTGTCGTAGCCGTTGCCGAAGATAACCACCCAGCCGGCCAAATCTCCCGAGCCGATGGATTTGTCATTTGACTTGACCAGGAAGGCCCGGCTGAAGGAATAGCCCATACCGGGATCACTGGTGGATTTGGTGATGATAATATCCTGGCCGTCGCCATAGTTGTTAATCAGGCTGCCGGGAGCGATCTCGATGGCGCCCGGTGATACCGCCAGGATTTTGTAGGTGCCGTCATTGGTGCCGGAACTGATGCCGTCATTGTAGTCGGCGCCGACTATGGTGATATACTTGCCGACGGCAAAATCGGCCGAGGTAAATTGGCTGGCGCTGTCCTTGATTTCATCATTGCCGCCGCTGCCGGTGCCGCTGGAGAAGGTAAAAGTGGTGCCGGTGAGCAGCGTCGCCGGCGGTGCCGGAAACTCCCACTTCACCCGCGAGGCCAGCTCCGCCTCACTGGTAATGTCGGCCGCATCGGTGATATCCAGGCAATAATAGCCCTTGCCGCCCTTGCCGAGACCGCCCACCAGCAGGGTGGTGTCGCCGATTTTTTTGGTATACGGCGTATTGTCGACAAAGTACTTGTGGCTGTACAGCGGATCGCTTAACTGCCGCAGATTGGCATAGACGAGCCCGGGGACATAGGCAAACAACTCCTCGCCGCCATGGAGATCATCGGCGTAAAAGGCATGCAGCATGCCGTCGTTCCCGCCCACGTAGAGGAAACCATCCTGGTAGCGGGCCAGTGAATGGATAAAGTCGCCCAGGGGATGATCTGTACTCCTGGTCCTGAAATCTCCTTCATAGGTCTTGTCGCCACGGAGATAATTTACCACATCCGCAGCCGTGCGCGACCGGGCGAAATAAGGAATGAGTTCTTTCTGCTGGAGCGCGGACAGGTCCGACGGGCGGAACGGCTCACCGCTTGTACCGTTATAGGTGGCGATGATCCGGCCGTCAGAGCCGGCCCCGGCCAAAAACGCTTTCATTTTTGATTCCGCAGACCAGACCGGAGTAGTGAGGATGGCTCCCGTCGTCGGATTGAGCTGAAAGGCCTTTAAATCGCCATGCCAGTCGCCGCTGTTATAGCTGGTCTGAAACATGCGGATCTGGTCATTGACAGTCTCGTACATCTCGTCACCGTTGACCGATACCGCGGCACCGGAACCAATCCGGTTGCCGATGTCCTTCATGATACCCAAGAGCGACTTGACCAGCTCGTCGGGACGGGCGGCATTCATATAAAGTCCATGGCCGTCCACTGCGGCATGCCAGAGATCGTCTACCGCAGTGGCCGAGTTTGCCAGGGCTCTCGGCCAGGGAGGACAATCATTGCTCGGATCGCCATCCGTGTAGGTGGTATCCGTACAGGTCGTGGTATTGTAATCCGCCGGATCCAGGGTGCCGTTCACGCCAAAGGCCACCGTGTAGGTCACCATATGCTGCCAAGTGGCAGTACTGTCGGGGACCAGGTTAGGCAGGGTTGAAAGATCTTTTTCGTAATACTTCATCGCCACGTCGGCCAGGGTGTTTGAATAGGAATCAGCAAACGGGGGGCCGTTGTCGCCGTCAACATTGCCCACGTCGGGACTGTTGCCGTTCCAGTAGCCATCGGTCAAGGCGATGGTAAAGGCCTGTTTGCACTCATCGCCATCCTCTCGGGCATGAAAGGGAGAAACTCCCAGGCCGCTCGGATCATAATTGTCGGTATCGTCATAATACTGGCCGACTGTTTTCAGGCCCAGCCGCAGGGGCGTGCCATAGGCTTTGATCTGGAAGGCGTAGATAAGCTGCAGCAGCCTGTTGGTCTGGTCACCTTCGCCGGAGACCTTGACCGGTGACAGCGGCTGGCTGAATCCATAGCCCCCGTTTTCATAGCCGCCATAGCGATAGTTGATGGTCCGATAGCCGATTTCCACATCATTCATGCGGTTGATCACCTGGGCAATGGCTGCCGTTGCCGAGTATATTCGTTTGCGATAGTAGGAAAACCAGTCGGCCCAGTTTTGCCGCTCCCGCCTCCAGGCATCGCTGGCAGTCGGCGGCGCAAAGGTCTTTACCGTTGCCGGCAGATCGGCGGCGGCAACTCTCTGTAAATTGGAGCCGCTGATGACCTGGTTGTTATGGAGTACCTTGTAATATTCAATGGGATCGGTCAGGTTAACCAGGTAGATATCCTCGTTAACCGTCTCGCCGGGGTCCAACTGGCCATTGCCGTTGGCATCGACATAGTCGATCTTGTTGTCGCCGTTTTTATCGTCCCAGGTAAAATAATGGGCATTGATAATATTAATCCGCGATGATGCCGGAGCGATTTTGGCAGCATCGGCACAGCTGCTTGATCTTCTGTTGAAATTATCTGTCAATGTCACCGTGGCTGTCTCACCTTTGACAAAATTAAAAGTGCCAAGGCTGTACCACTTGCGGCCCGGTACTCTTTGATTCACATATAGAGTGGTGCTGCCGGCGGTGCCGCCGGGACCGCAATGGCCGCAGGTGACCGTATAGGGGACATTGGTCTTACGGCTGTTATTGTTAACCCACCAGACGGAAACATCATACGGTTCAGTGGTGCCGGGGGTAAAGCTCCAGGTGGCCCATTTCGTCGCAGACACTCCATTCGTATAGAAGTAATTGCTACCGTAATCACCCCAGGTGTACGAGGTGTTCCAGTTGCTGCTGTGCGTGAAGGCGGGGGCGGCGTCGGTATTGTCCACAATGCTATTGGCAGAGGAGATTTGAAAGGACATGAAGGTCTTGTCCATGTCAAAGGTGTTATTGTTGTAGGTAGTGGTGTTACAGTTGCCCAGGTCGGCCCCGGTTACCCCGTTGGCCTTGTCGATGGCAGCCGGACAGTCAATACTGTTCCAGGGCTGGTAACGCGGCCGGTATATATTGGCATGGGCCTCGCCGTCGGCGGCAACCGCAGGCAGGTTTGAGCTGGGCGTGCCGGTAAAGGTCGGCCAGGGGGTGTATGTCACATCCGGGTTGTAGAACATCTTGTTGACGCCGGACCATTGGGAACGCCATCTGTTCTGCTCATGATAGCGTTGCAGGCTGTTGTCCCAATAGGCCCTGGCAACCGCGACATTGGGATAGCTGTAAACATAGTATCGACCGTCAAATGTCCCGCTGTTGGAACCTGGGATGATGGTCTCCCAATCCATGCTCCCCGAGTCATCAAGAACGAACATCAGCGAAGCCGGCTTGGGCCGGACCCTGGCGTCAAGCGGAATGTCGGAAATGGGAGAGGTGTCGTAATCCTGCGCCTCCAGGCGGTGACTGGCGACAACGTTGGTAAATTTTACCTCCAGATAGTTGTCGCCGGTATTGGTCAGGACAAAATCGTTGTAGGTCACCGAGGCGCCGGTTCCTGGTATGGGATAGGAAATATTGTCAATCAGGATGCCCAGTACCGCATAGAGCGGATCATTGAGGTCGACATAAAAGGAACTGTCGGTATTCCAGGCTACATCGCGGGTAGTCGCCTTGGTCGTCTGGGCGGAGGTGTCATAGATCGTGCCGAAGCGGGAAACGGGCTCCAGGGTAAAGCTGTTGATGTCAAACCAGACCTCGTATGTATGGTCGGTATCGACCAGGTCGTTTAGGGTATACTGTCCCGGCTGGCCGATAGGCGTGCCGTCTATCTCGACCTTGCTCACATGATAACCGGCATCCGGCTTATTGGTGAGCGTCACGTCGGCATGGGACTCCACTTCAACGGAATCGGCAGTGCTGATAACCGCGGGACTCTCCACGTGACCATTGCCGTGCACCGTTACATCAATATAGGAGGTGAAGAGAATTTCAATGGTATGGTCGCTGGTTACGTTGGTGAAGGTATAGTCATAGGTGGTATAGCCGCCGCCCTTGATTCCGGCAACCGATTGTCCGTCGACGATAATATCCGAGATATGATGGACATGGCCGTTGTGCGAGAGGCCGTTGGGGCAGGGATCGGCGGCCGCGATGGAAAAAGTCTGGCTGCCGCCGTAACTCACATCGACTTGATAGTTGGCGTCACCTGACGGAGTCACCGTGCCGAAGGGAGAATCCTCGGTGACGGTGATCTGAAGTGGGTCATTGTCGGTGATCGTACCCGTCCCGGTCGCCGTCCCGATGTTGACCGTATCGCCGGCAATACTGCTCGCGCCACCAGACAAGGTGACGGTGAAGGTTTCGTTTGCTTCAGGCAGGGTATCGTCAATGATCGGGACAGTGATCGTCGTCGTCGTATTGCCGGCACTGATTGATGCCGTGCCGCTCACGGCCGTATAATCCGAGCCCGCCGTGGCCGTGCCGTCCGCGCTCGCATAACCTACCGTAACCGTGGTGCCCGACTCGACCGTAGTGTCGGAAGTCACGGTGAACACGGCGGTGCCGGCTGATTCACTCACCGTCACGTTATCGATTGACAGCGAATAGGTCGCCGTCCAACCTGTCGCCGGCGCCACCAGAAAGCTAAACAACAGGACAAGCAGCTTAAAACCGATCCTTGATGGTATGTTCCTCTTCATAATTTCACCTGCGGCTGTCGGGGAATGGTCTGATGAATTCATTTTAACCTGCCTGCAAAGAATGATATTAGAATCGTTTTTTAAAGCCGATTTTCACTATGGATACAGATATGAATCGGCCCGTACTGTCCTTGTCGGCCATGGATAAACCATAGGCGGCATAATTGTAAAGCCGGCTGCTCGTCTGGGTGAGACTCTTAGAGCTGCCGGAGGAAATCGGCAGCTGGACGACAATCTGGTAGGTATTCGGACCAATATTCGAGGTGGTACCAAAGGTGTCTAGATTGTCGATAACGCCATCGCCATTGGTGTCAAGGTTTGCCAGGTCACTCTGGGGTTCCAGACTGTCGGCACTGCGAAGCAGGGTTCCGCTGCTAAGCGGAGCGAGAAGGTTCTGCGGCGAGGTCGCATTGGCTAGTTGTTGCACTCCTTCCATGGCCGCTGATTCGGCTTTGTAGAAATTCTGCTCAAATATCGCCTCGCTACGCACCATGGCCTTTTCGCTGATTGTGGTGTTAGTGGCGGAAATCGCCATAAAGGTGAGGAGCATCAGAATTAACAGGGCCGCAATAATGGCCGTCCCCTGTTCGTTCTTAATTCCCGGCACCCTCTGATCTTGCAATAACCACGACATTGAAGGCCTCCTTTGGGCGAACCCTTAAATCGAACTCTGCACCCGGATAAAATCGACTCGGGCTATTTCTTTGTTTTTCCAGCGGACAAAGACATTCACCTGGCGTGAATTCGGGATGTTGGCGCTGTTGTCGATCACGTCCCATTCCATGACATAGGGCGCCATCATGGCGGCATCCGCAGCGCTTGGCGCATGGCCGTCTCCCACCACGGCCGTTGTTCCCTGCACGCTCAAGTCAGAACTCGTATACGGGAGCGCCAGCAACCTTTCTACTCTGTCCATTGCCCACGTGTAGGCCTGGGTCTGGCGCTTGGAACTGGAGTTGTAATTCATATCACGGGCCTGCAGACCGACAATGGCCAGGATGCCAATCCCGAGGATAACCATGGCTATCATTACCTCGATGAGCGTAAAACCCTTTTGGCTGGTCGCTGCATTTCTGGCGAAATTGTTTTTCTTCACATTGACCTCCGGGAACGAAATGACTAAATCCCCATGTTCCGTATCTTGATGCGAAATTGTTGGGTCTGGCTCGTTTCTATGGTGCGACCTGGATTCTCGACTTGGCCTGTAAGGATCACCTCAACCGTGCGGATTTTATCCAACCCCGTGTTGGTGCTTAGACTGGCCGTAGGCAGGACGTTGCCGTTTGTGTCGTAGTAAATGAACTGCAGGTTCGTTACATTGGCCATGACCGGCTGTCCTCCCCCCCCGGTCGTCCCGGTTTGCCGCCGCAGACAGCCGGGCGTGTTGTTCCCGGCGGCAAGAATTGCGCCGACAGTGCCGGTGCAATTGTCATTGGTTCGGTAGTAGCGGATATTTTCATTTGGATCATTCGGATAACCATCCGGCTCCAGGTTGTCGTCACCGTCACCGTTGTCGATATCCCGGGTAAAATGGATGGAATTGGCATCCGTGTTGTAGCGATCATCGGTACTGGTCTGGAAGCCGATCCGGACCAAGTGCTTCGGATTACAGCCGGCCTCCCGTATCTCCTGCGCCATCAGTGTCCTGACTGCGCGCATATCCTGGGTCAGGGAGACCATCAGTTCTTGACTGGTGTGGAACCTGCCGGTGCTGGTAAACATCTTGACCACCCCGGTTAAGACCAACCCGAGAATGACCATGGCAATCATGACTTCAACCAGGGTAAAACCCTGGTCGGACAGAGGCGACCATCGTCTGTTCATTGTATTCTTACCCTCCCGGCGACGGATAGATAAAAGCTTTGACAGTCATTGCTGCCGCTGTGATACACACTCACCGGACCGTTGGAGGTGGCCGTACCCTGTGGCCTGAAAGTAAAGGTCGGTTCGGAACCTGAGGTGATGGCTGTTAGTGGAGAACACTTGTCCATCAGCTTTACCTGAGGGAAGTCGTTGAAGTTACGGATGGTGACCTGGCGTCCGGCGTTGCGGAAGGCCGTCTGCTCGGCGGTTGTCATCGGGCAGGCGGGATTGTTGTTCGTTCCCGGAACCGTCCAGGACGAACTCAGGGCATGGTTCCCGTCGATTATCTGGTAGGAGCTGATGCCGCTAACCGGATCGGGTTTACAGAATTCGACCCGGCATTGACGTCGGATTTCTACCGCCCGGAGCTTGGCGCCGTTTACCTCCCGCTTCACCCGGGATACCGCGCCGCGAAAGACATATCCCGGTTTCCAGCTCAGGTAGGCCGGGATGGTGATCGCGGCCATAAGACCGGAGATGGCAATCACGATCATCAGCTCCAGCAAGGTAAATCCCTGTTGCCTGCCATCTTTGTCGCTTGGTTTCCTCAGCATAATATCCCTCCTGATCTGGGGTTATGCAAATTTAAGGCCAGACATCGTCTGGGGGGGCAGCTAGGCAATGAAAATGATTGATTTTATATAGTTGCGATGGATTATATAGGAAGCAGGCGGGATAAGTTGGGGCATAGGGAAGAGATAAATTAGGGCTTGTATTGTAAAATAATTTTACAATACGGGGATTGTGTTAAAAAAGTTAATAGTTTCTGCCGGCACAATCCACAAATAAAATGACTTTTTACAAGACCATCAATATTCACAATGTATAAGCCAGCGCTGCTGGCATAACCCGGAATTATTTTATCGGCAGATTTGTCTGCGGCAAAGAGTAGTCTTTGATTTTTTTGAGCAATGACGGATAGCTTATTTCAAGTAATCCGGCAGCCTTGCTTTTGTTCCATCCTGTGGCCTCCAGGGTTCGGAGAATAAGACTGCGCTCCAGCTGTTTTTGCGCTTTTTTCAGCGAGAAGGTATGAAAAAAATCATCAAGCCGCCGCTCCTGCTTGATACCTGCCAGTCCACGAGGCAGGTCTTCCGGCAGGATAATTTTTTTCTCCGCGAAGATCATCGTGCGCTCCATGGTATTTTCAAGTTCACGGACATTCCCCGGCCAGGTGTAGTCAACCAGCCGTCTGAGTGCGGCCGGCGAGATGCCCTGGACCCCGGATTGGAGCCGGATGTTGTATTTTTTGAGAAAACAATCGCACAGCAACGGGATATCCTCTGTACGTTCCCGTAGCGGCGGCACGGTCACATGGACGACATTAAGCCGGTAAAACAGATCTTCACGAAAACGACCAGCCGCCACCTCGCCGGCCAGGTTTTTTGCGGTGGCGGCAATGATCCGCACATCGATTTTTTCCACGCCCGAAGATCCTATCGGCCGGATTTCGCCCTCCTGCAGGACGCGGAGCAGTTTGACCTGGAGAAGCAAGGGCAGTTCGCCTATTTCATCAAGGAACAGGGAGCCGCCATCTGCTTCGGCAAACAGTCCTTTTTTGTTCCGGTCCGCGCCGGTAAAGGCCCCTTTTTTGTAGCCGAAGAATTCGCTTTCCAGCAGATTCTCCGGGATGCCGCCACAGTTGACGGCCACGAACGGACCGGCCGCACGAGGGCTTGAATCATGGATGCCCCTGGCGACCAGTTCCTTGCCGGTGCCGCTTTCGCCGGTGATAAGAACCGTGGTCGTATGTTGGGCGACCTTGGCCGCCAGGCTGAACACCTCCTGCATGATTTTGCTCTTGCCGACCATGCGGCCGAAACCGCATTCTTTTTCCAGGCCGGCCAGCTGCCGCCGCAGAGAATCGTTCTCCTTTTTGAGGCGCTCCCGTTCTTCCGCTTTTTTCAAAACCAGCAGGATCTCGTCGGCCTTGAATGGTTTTGAGATGTAATCATAGGCGCCTAACTTCATGGCCTCGATGGCGGCATCCACGGTTCCATAAGCGGACATCATGATAATGGTTGCCGAGTGCTCAATATTACGGGCTTCCCGTAGAAAGGTCATGCCGTCCATCCGGGGCATCCTGATGTCGCAAAGGACAAACTCAAACTCTTTTTCCCTGAGCAACGCTATGCCTTCCAGCCCGTCGGCCGCGTTTTCGATTTGATACCCATGCCTGGACAGCAGGGAAGACAACATGTGACGCATGTTGTCTTCGTCATCAATGATCAGCAGTTGTTTTTGCTTGTCGCTCTGTTGCATTGTCGCCTCAAACCTCCCGGCACGGCAGCCGGATCAGGACCCGGCTGCCCTTGCTTTGCCGGCTTTCGATCGCCATTTTGCCGCCCATGCCTTCAATGATGGTCAGGGAGACGGAAAGGCCAAGCCCTGTGCCTTTGCCCGGCTCTTTGGTGGTGAAGAACGGATCGAAAACATTGGCCAGGTCCGCCGATGAAATGCCCACGCCATTATCCTCGATCGTCACCAGGATTTCTGCGGCCGGCTCCCCGGTATTGTTTGCAGATACTGTCTCTGTTGTCACTATAATAAGGCCGGGTTTGTTTTTTGATGCGCGCACGGCATCGACACTGTTGAGCAGGCAGTTGAGAAATACCTGGCGCAGCTGTTCCTGGTCGCCCTGTACCGTGTCATGAGACGCGCCCAGCCGGCTCTGGATATCAATCCCCTCGGTCAGGGGCTGCAACTGCATGACAGACAGCAGTTCCGAAAGAATATCATGTACGGACACCGCTTGGTATTGATCCGGGAGTGACCGGGAGAGGTCCAGCAACTGGCGGAGCAGGGTGCTGATTCTTTGTAATTCTTTTTCAGCCCGGTTGCTGAACTCTTTTTTCTCGTCTGCACTTATATTGGTTTGGCATAATAATTCAAGATAGCCTTGGACAATGCCCAGGGGGTTCCCTATTTCGTGAGCCAGGCCGGCAGCCAGCCGGCCGACGGAGGCCATTTTCTCGGTCCGGACCATTTCCTGCTGGGTGTCCCGCAGGCTCTGGTTGGCCTGCTCAAGAGACTTGACAGTGGTGTGCAGTTTTCCCCGGTCTTTTTCAATGCGTTGCAGCATTCTGCTCAAGGCGTTTGAGAGCCGGCCGAACTCATTACGTTCCTGGAGAGCCAGGAACGTTTCATCATCGGGT
>VAPL010631523.1_pt1 | contig 19752 bp, 20 predicted proteins | sample 3395061 | NCBI WGS metagenome assembly VAPL01 (sample SAMN08290444, study PRJNA428436) | hydrothermal vent metagenome | isolation source: Deep-sea hydrothermal vent chimney 2 | place: Pacific Ocean: Juan De Fuca Ridge | depth 2182 m m | reverse complement strand
CTGGGGTGAGTCGGGCGCTGGCGCTACGGCGGGTGCCTTTCGATGCGGGATACGTGGTGGTGTTGGACCGTGGTTCGCGGACGGTGACGCTCGCGCGCAAGGCCACCTACCTGTTCCGGCTTCCGACGAGTCTGTTGTCGGGAACGATGGCAACCTACCGGGTGGGCGGTGGTTCGGGGGGTGTGGGAGGGGCTTCCGGTGGCACGGGGGGGAGTGGTGGCATGGGGGGCGCCCCCGGAGGGGGAGGCGGAATGGGGGGGGCCGGATCCTCGTCGGGCAGGGGTTCCTCCGGCGTGGGGGGTTCCGTGCCGCAAGCCTCGTTCGAGGTCAACGGCCGGCTCGCGAGCGGTTCGGCGGACAAGCTGCAGAGCCTGCTGCAGGCGATGGCGGGCCTGGGTTCGATGGTGAGCATCGAGTCGACAACGGGATTGGTCTCCGTGACGGCCGCCGCGGGTGGACTCTCGCGGGTAAGCGGATTCCTGCGCCACTACGTGCGGGTGGCCGATACGCGGGTGGAGATTCATGCGGCCATTTTGCAGGTGCAGTTGAATGGTGATTTGCAGTGGGGAATCAACTGGCAAAAAGTCATCAAGGATGCGAGTCACACCGTCAGTATCGGGATTACGGGTGCGGCGGTGCAGTTGGGCGCCAGTGGACTGTCGGCGTCAGCCACCGGGAAGTCGCCGTTCAACCTGAGCTATACCAGCCAGGACGTATCAACGGTGATCAATGCATTGCGTTCGGTGACGCAGGTTCGGGTGCTGAGCCAGCCGAGCTTGCTGGCACAGAACGGGACGCCGGCGACGCTGTATTCGGGCAAGAGCATTCCCTTCATCGGATCGGTGCGGACCAGTATATCGGGGCTTTCTGGAACGCCCTCGACGGGGGCGAGTGTCTCGTACGCGAGCGATGGGTTGTCATTGTCGATGGTGCCGGATGTTCTGTCGAGCGACTTAGTCTCGGTCAGTCTGGTTCCGTCCATCACGCGGGTGGAGAGTTTCCGCACCTTCAAGATCTCCGGTGCGCAGCTCACGGGTCCGGTGCAGGATGTGCGCCAAGCGTTCCTCCAGGTCCTGGTGCGATCCGGGCGCACGGCGATCATCGGTGCCTCGCGTGTGCGACAACGTTCGGAAGGGGCGTCCGGGATTCCGGGGATTTCGCGGATTCCGGTTGTGGGGCTGGCCTTCAAGGGACTGGGGCGCGACAACACGCAGAGCCAACTGGTGATCCTGTTGCGCGCGCGGATATTGCCGCCGCCGAACTACGACCCGGTGGTGGGGAACTATCTCTGAGGGTGCGGGAGACGATCGCGTGAAGATGCTGAAAATTCCCTTGAAACTTCCTTCCGCATCACGCGGGCGTGGGTCGCGGAGCGTGGACCTCGCGGTGCGACTCGGGGACGGATGGCGGGTCTTCCGGGTACGGGCCGGGGAATCCGTGCGGCGAATTTCCCTGGAGGAGGCGGATCCGGAGGTGGTGCGGTGCTCCCCGGGGGATCGGGTGCTGCATCTCCCGGGACTCTCCAGCGGGAAGGTCCGTGAGGCCTTGATGCGGGAGCTTCGTTCCATCCCGACCCATCGGAGCTGGGGCACCTGGGTCATCGCCTGTCCACGCAGTGAGGCGGCGATTGCAGGTCGGCGCGTGCGTCCGTTGGCGGCGGCTGTGGCGGAGAAAGCCCTCGCGCATCCGTCCATTGTGACCATGCGCATTGGGGATCGCCTGGCGGTGATGTGGCCGGTCGGGAAAGACGGTTCGGTGGGTGCCTGTGAGGTCGCGGCGGTGGAGTCGGACGCGGACCTCAAGGAGTTTGCCGGCAATCTGGCGGCCTCGGTGGGTCTGGAAGGTGCGCAAATCGCGCCTCTGGAGGCGGTCGAGCGATGGCTCCCTGGGTTTGCGTTACCGGAATATCCGCAGGAGGGGGAGTGGTTTGGACGCCCGATTGTTTGGTACGCGCGGGCGTTTGTGGCGGCCACGGCGCTACTCATGGTCACGGCGGGACTGCATGCCGGGGCCGCCCATCATCGCTGGGAACGTGATCTTGGGAAAAGCACGCGGGAGATGGCGCGGCTGCGGGATGCGCAACGAGTCCTGGAGCGATGGAATCTGGGGCATGTGGATGTCGTGGCGAAAAGGGAAGCGGTTGATTTCTCGGGTCTGATCCGGGTGGCGCAGACGCTTTGGCGCCCGGGTGTAAAGGTGGGTCTCGAGAAGGGCCATCTCATCGTGTTCATCGGGAACACCCAATTAAGCGGTGCCGCGGGCGTCGGCCCCCGGGAGCCCGCTGCGCGGATGCTGCGCGGGGTATTCGCGACACCTATCCCGAAAGGGTGGCGCAGACTCAAGGTGACCGTGCGCAATGGAGGCAGTTTCTATGAGGTGGAATATGGGCGAGAAAACACGTCATCACAGCCGATGGTATTGGGCGGCCGGCATCTTCCTCCTGGTCTTGGCAATCTCCTTCGAGAGCATGGGGGGGCGTGACGCGCGCCGGGCGAGCCAAGCGGTGGGGGACGCACACGAGTATGCGGCGCGGGCCCATCGGATGCGTGAGCGTCTTGCTTCGCTCGACCACGCGGCGGAGGACCATCCGGGTCGCCGCGCGCAGTCACTCCGTACCTGGGCGCCGCAAGTATTGGTGAATCTGCGCCGAGCCGCGCGCGCGGACGGTCTCTCGCTCGGAAAGGTCTCTGTGGGGCGGTTTTTAACCGCTTCCGGGGCGACGGATCTTGTCAAATCGCGGGAGCCGGTGAGGGGTTGGCGAGGAATCGCGCAGATTCCGGTGTCCGTGCGCGGCACCTGGACGACGCTCGACGGGTTACGGGCATGGGTGGAGTACGGGAACTCCATGGATGCGCCGGTACGGAATCTCACCCTTTCGGGGAATGCGTTCACGGCGAAGATCGGGATTTATGGGCGTTGAGGAATACTTTTCGCGTCGCCAGGACGGATTGTGGATTCCCAACCGGCAAGCGAAAAATCTGGAAGAGGCGCTTCGTGTGGTGGGGATGCGTCCGCAGGCCTTCGAGCAAGCTATTGCCGCTGCGAAGGCGATCAACGGGCGCGTGACCGATGCGATTCGCGAGGACAAGACTCTTCCGGACGCCCAGGTGGCGCAGGCACTTGCGTTGGCGACCAATATGCCCTGGTTGCCGACGGTGGCGGCCGATGATTTGGACCTTGCTCCGTTACGCGATTTGATGCTGGAGGAGGACGGAAGATTTGTCCCGATACGTCGGGAAGGGGAGGGGGTAACGGTTGCCTTGTCGTATCCGAACGACAAGCGCGATGCGGCCACGGCCTTGATGGCGAAAGGAGAAAAGTTTCGGGTACTGCCATGCATCGCGACACCGCGTGTCATTGAGACGCTACATTATCGCTATTTCGTGGATACCGCCGCGCGCTTCGATGAAGGTATCGGGACGGAAGACTACTCGGGCGCGCTAGGTGCGCTCCTGGTGCATGCTTGTTATCTGGGCGGGGTGGAAAATATCTATCTGGAGCCGGGTGTTCGGGTGGGTCACATTCGGTTCGGAGTCGAAGGCGTGCGAAGGCATTTTCGGGCATTGCCAATCGAGCGCGGAGGTGACCTGGACCTGTCGAGCGGCACGATGGAAGGCCCCTTTGGGCGGCTCATCAATCTCATCGTGAACGACATGCGGGTCCGGGATGTGCAGATCCATGCACAGGGCGCGCTGAACGAGGAGATTCCGGAATCCCTGCGTGGACGCTACGACTTCCGGGTCGAGGTGATGCGCACGGTGCATGGGCTGAAGGCCGTCCTTCGTCCGTACGACCGGCATGCGGAGGCGGCGGATTTTTCGAGTCTCGGACTCGACCAGCGAACCGCGGAACGGTTGCGCGACTACGTCGAGGCACCCTATGGGTTGGTGATGGTGGTCGGTCCGACAGGGAGTGGAAAGAACACCACGATCGCCTCGCTGTTGTTTACGACCGACGCGGTCTCTCGGTCCATCCAGACGGTGGAGAACCCGGCGGAGTTGCGGGTTGGGGCCTGGGCGCAGCACGAAATCCCTCGGATTGCTGTGGGCTCGGAAGCCGAGGCACGAATGCAGTACGAGATTGTGCGCGGTCTCCTGCGCTCCGCGCCACAGGTTATCTATTTTGGAGAAATCCGGGATGGTGACGCTTTGTCGCTGGCGATCAAACGCGTGGCGAGGACGGGACATCTGACGTTGACGACATTCCACGATGTATCCGCGGCCGGGACGGTCGCCAGTATCCGTGAGATGCGTACTTTACAGGGGGAACGGATCGGGTCGGATGCTTTCTCCTCGGTACTGCTCGGGATTCTCTCGCAACGATTAGTGCGTAGGATCTGCCGGGTATGTGGGCAGCCGGACGAACGGGAGGAGACCCGTAGCGTGCTCTACGAGGCGGGTATCGGAGCGGGTTCTGCGCCGAGACGGGCATCGGATGCGGGGTGTCCCCATTGTTTCCACACCGGATACCGGGGACGGATCCTGGTCTACGAGCTGCTGCATGTGGACGAGGAAATGCGCGATCTCATCACGCAGGAAGCGCCGGTGGCGAAACTGTACGAGAAGATGGGGAATTCGCTGTGGCGGTGCGGATTGGAACGCGTGGCGATGGGATTGACTTCAATTGATGAATTACGCCGAGTAGTGCGTACGGGGGTGGCGTGATGAAGCGTATATACCAAGCCGTCGTGTGCAAGGCGAGCGGGGACGTGGTGCCGGCCAAGGTCATGGCGGAGCGCCGAGAGGATGCGGTTTCCAAACTTCTAGGGCGCCGGGTAAGCCCATTGGAGTTGAAACTATCGGTGGCGGATACGATCAACGTGATGTTTAAATCCACATCCGATCCACGAGAGATGGCACAGTTCTACCGCACTCTCGGCAGGCGTCTGGAGCGTGGTGCGGAGATTCGCGGGTCGGTGCGCGATGCCATGGAATATGTGGTCGATCCGCTGCTCAAGAGCTGGATTGGGGAGATGGAGGCGCAGCTGGACGGCGGCGCACCGCTGGCCGATGCGATGATGCAGGCGGGATTCCCGATGCGGGATTCGGCGCTGGTTCGGGCCATGGCGGGTGCCGGTCAGACGCCGCGAGCGTTCTTGCGCATGTCGGAGGAGTATGCGCGGGAGGACCGGATGGCGAGACACATGCGTTCACTGCTGGTCCAGCCGGTGATTTTCTACGTCATCGCCGCCACGCTCATCCTCGGGGCGACACTGTTCGCCCTGCCGCACATGGAGAAGTTCTTTCGGCAATTGCCGAACATGACGATGCCGGCCTACGCGGCGGTGGTCTATAAGGCGGCCGACTGGTTCGATGCGCATGAAATGTGGACGGTGCCGTTGTATTTGGCCTCTGCGCTGGGGTTCGGGCTGTATGCGCTCAAGGGGCGTGGGGTGCGAAAATTGCTGTTCCATGTGCCTGCGGTGCGCCGTGTCGTGGAGCGCGCCGATGCGGCCACGGCGTTGGGGGCGTTCGCGCTGCTCTACGAGAGCGCCATGCCGCGTGATGAGGCAGCCAAGCGCACGGCGGAGGCGGCGCGCCGGGAGGAGACGAGGCAGGCGTTCATCCGGCTTGCGCAGGGAATCGAGAAGGGCTTGCCGAACGAAGAGGCGGCCCGGCGGGCGGGATTCCCATCCTTCCTGGACCGGGCGGTCGTGGGGGCCCTTGCGGCGCGCGATGCGGATTCCACGGTGGAGGGGTTGACGCTACTCGCGGGAAATCTTGCGGAAGACGCGGAAGTCTTCGCGCAACGGCTGGAACAATTCGTGGGTCTTGCGCTGTTGGTGGTAATGGCGAATGTGGTGATGCTGGCGTTCTTTGTGGTGGTGTTCCCGATGATTTCAACGGCACTATCCCAAGTGTAGAGCTACCAGGGTTGTGAGCCGAGGGGGATCCAAGACCGGTGGCCGGGAACCCGCTGTACCGCGGATGGTGCGCCCCGCAAGGGGACCCTAACCGGGATTCGGCTTTGGAAGAATTCTGGCCGGTTAGCGGACCCAAGTCCATTCGTTCCCGGACCCAGAACGGACAGCGCATTCTGGAAAGATGGAAAGCGCTGATCGCCAAACGCAGCCGTTGAAATCTCGATCCGTCCCCACCCCGATCCTCGCCTGCTCGCGGGCGCAAACACACGTGTACTAAGCGCAGCCGGGGAAGCCGGGGGGGGGGCGATTGAAATTACGAATACCGGCACGAATGACTCGCTTTTCGATGCACTGTACCCGTGCTGGATAAGGCATTCTCGATCATCGAAGCAGTTCCCAAGGGACCGTCGATTGATGGCAATGCTTGGAGGTGCGATATGCGGGTAACGGGGATAGCGGGCCGCGAGGTCCTTATGGGGCGCCAAGCCCCCATGGGCCGGGCGGGTGGGTTCAGTCTGGTCGAGATGATTGTGGCGCTGGCGGTGCTGACCATCATCAGCGCGGCGTTGATTTTCTCATTCAATTTCAACAAGTCCAAGGGACAGGTGTTGTTTTCGCTGGTGCACTCGGTCGGTGATGCGGCCGAGCGGTTCGCGGTCGACACCAGTTGCTATCCCTATGACACGGCGCTTCTGTTCCAGCAGTCGCTTGCGGCAACGGATACGAACAACTCCTGTGGCGCCGCGGTGGGGGCTCAATGGAACGGGCCGTACATGAAAACCATGCCGGTGGACGCGAATAACAACGTGCTGGTCACCCAGATCGGGCCGCAAGTAACGCTGTCGATTAATGATATCGGTCAGGCGCTTACGAACGGTGCGCCAAACCAGTATGCGGTGCTTGCGAACAACGTCCCGGACGCGATTGCAAAGCAGGCGTACACCGCGTGCGGCGGCTCGACCTCCAACTGCGTGCTGGTGGCCGGTACCGGAACCCCGCCACTCGATACGTTTGAATATGTCTTTTCCCAAACGCAATAAAACGTCCACAAAACCGCCGCGGCGCTTACCCGCCGCGGCGGTCTCCCAAGGGGGATTTGTGGTCTTGCTGCTGGTCACTGTGATCGGATTCGCGATGATGGCCTTCTCGGCGTTGTTCATTGCGGTTTCGACGCACGAGGATAGGGCACATCGGGACCGGACCTGGGTTCAGGACACGGCGAACAGGGTGCGGCAATGGTACTCACTCCATCCGTTGGTGCTCGATGCAAGCGCGACTACCTCGCTTCCAGGCGTGGGCCCGCTCGGACCGAGGGTGATGGCGGCAGCCGGAATCAAGCCGTACGCGCGCTCCCAGGTGGAGGTCAGCGGGTTACAGCGCACTCCCTCCGGCGCTTTACGGTATCGAACGATCACCGTGTGGATTCCGAAACCCACGGTCCGAACGGGCACGGAGTTCTCCGCGGCGAACGCACAGGCCTATGCGAGCGTGAGCGGTCTGCCGATTGAGCAGGATCTGGAGACTCGTTCGTGGAGGCGCTTGGAGGATTTGACCATCCGGTTGGAGCAGTGGTCGGCAAGCGCGGAAGCGGCGGGTGGAACACACAACGCGCTGCTCGACTACTTGGAGCCCCCGGCGTGTGGTACGGGAAACGGAGCAGTGCCGAGGCTCGCGTGTGCGGCGGGTTGGACGAGTGCCGCAAATATGGGATTCGGGGCGGCAATGGGTTTCGGTGGTCCGTGGACCGATGCATGGGGTGGGGCAATCCAGGTCTGTAATACGCCGAGCTCGGTTTGTTCGGCGACTGACAAAGCCCCACCCTTCTCGATGCGGTTGAAAACGACGACCCCGTGGGGCGGGGTTCTGACGTTGAGTGCAATCCAACCATTTAGTGGCTGAGAATCAGGGAGCGGCAATGCATTTTGCGGAGTGGTTAGAGCAGTGGTCGGGGCATTCCGAGGGATACAGCGATCTCCGCATGACCGAGGGATATCCGCTGGCCGCGCGGGCGAGCGGGATGAGCAATGTGGCCATTCCGGACTCTCCGACCATTCAGGAGCGGGACTTCGCGCTGCTATTCGAGGGTCATTCGACGGAGCCTGGAGCATTGGACGAGGATTTCTCCATCACGGTGACGGGACGCCGGTACCGGGTAAACCTGTACCGCGAGCGCGGAAAGCTCGCGGCGAGTCTCCGGTTGCTGCAGGAGCACATCCCCACACCTGGGGAACTGGGGTTGCCGGAGAAGACTATCGTGCGGTTCACGCAGCATAGCCAGGGGCTGGTCATCTTCACGGGTCCGACGGGGTCCGGAAAATCGACGAGTACCGTCTCGATGATGATGGCGGCGGCGCGCGAGCGCGGGCTGCATATTGTGACCATCGAGGACCCGGTCGAGTATCTGCTGCCGGAGCAAATCAAAACGCGGGACGGCACGCTGACGACCATTCACCAGCGCGAGGTCGGCTCGGACACGCAAAACTTTCATTTAGCGTTGCGCTCCGCGTTGCGGCAGAACCCGAACATTATCTCGGTGGGCGAGGTTCGGGACCGGGAAACCGCGGAGATGTTGCTGAAGGCGGCGAATACGGGGCACTTGGTGCTGGCGACGATGCATACGAAGTCGGCCCCGGGGGCCGTCAGCCGACTCATCGACTTTTTCGAGCCGGGGCGCCGGGGCGCGGTATGCGCGGACCTCGCGGATGCCATCGTGGCGGTGATCAGCCAGACGCTGCTCCCATCGATGGACAAAACCGCGCGGGTGCTCGCTTACGAAATCATGACGACCGACGGTGGCGTGGGTCCGCAAATCCGGAAAGGAAAACTGGAACAGATTCCCAACGAGATGCGCCAGGGTGCGACGTACGGAATGGCGCGGATGGACGACACGCTCGCCCGGCTGGTGAAGGAGAAGCGGATCACGATCGAGGAGGCAGTCCGTCATTCGGCAAGTCCGGAGGAATTCCGTCGTGTTCTGGTCGTGTAGGCAACGAGGCATATCGCTGATCGAGATCCTGGTCTCGCTGGCGGTTATCGCGATGATGACCGCGTTGCTCTATCCGGGATTCGGTTATTCGGTGCGTTTCGTCGAGCGAATTCAGACGGAGGCCAGGCTGCATGTACTCGCAACCGCTTTCCGGCAGGCCTATGAGGACAACGCAATCAATGTGGACGGATTCGCGGGTGCGTCGGCGAATGGCGGGACCATCTACTTCCCGGGTCAGTCCGGTGGGGTGTACGCCTACCGTTTCACCACCGCGCGTTCCGCGAATCTTTCCAACGTCGGCACAACGGTCCAGACCGGATTCCGGTATCTGGCCCGGCATGGCGGGTCATCGGCGAAATACTATGCGGTGGACGGATTCAGTAAGCCGATCTGGGTATTTGTGAGCAATACGTTGTATGCGAAGTGGAACGGATACCCCGTCTACTATCACAACGTCGCGTTCGTATCGAGTGTCGGAAATCCGAACCTGAATCCCGGAACCTCCTTCTCCGCATCGACCGGCGCCTTGACGCTCGGTGGCCATGACCTGGGGATTGTCGTGTCCGGATTGGAAGTCGAGACGGGTTTATATCAGTCCACATTGGCCACGCTACGTGCGGTGGCGCAGGTGTACGGCCAGATTTTCACCTCGCAGTATCTGAACAGCGCGGCTCGGGATCCGACGGTGGATTATTTCTCGTTAGCGCCACAAGGGGCTTCGTCTTCGGTGGCGGCGCAGTTCGATGCGTCAAGCCCTATCTCGAACTCGTGCGGCTATTGTGGCGGCTGGTCGTACAAGGGCGACCCGTATCCCGGAAGCGCGGGTATCCCGCAGACGGATTTCAGCCAGGTACTGGTGGATTGCCAGCCGGCGACGGTTCTCGGCGGATTCGCACAGACGATTGGTTATGGCGCTGGGCAGTTGAACTCGGCGTTTGGTCAGCCGATTGCGATCTGTAACGGGCCCAACGCGGACGGACGGGGCCGTGGGGTTCGGAACCCGGACTCCGCGAACTCGAATCTGAGCCGAGCGCCTTATACGGCGTTGGTCGAGGCCTGGGCATCGAATCGTGTGGTGTTGTCGGTTCCCGTGGTGGGGAATTACTGATGAGGAAACAATCGGGAGGGATGGTGATGCGAAAGACCCTATCGTGGGTGGTGGGCACGTGCCTAGCGTGGTCTCCGGTGGTTGTGGCGGTAGCGAGCCAAGCATCGCCTGCCGTCAGGGCAACGCCGGCAACCCAAGTATCGCCGGCCGCCGACCCGTTCACGAACCGGACGCTTGCCTACGAGCGGATGGAGGAACAATACCGCGCGCTGGAGATGCGGGCGAGGATCGCAAAGCAACAATACCAGATTGCACGCTACCGTCGGCAGATCGGGGCACTGGGGGGGGGAACCGGCCGGACAGGGAGGGCTGCGAGCATTGCGAAGGACACTAGGATTGCGAGCCTGAAGGAACGAGTCGACGCGCTCGCGCAGGTGGTAGCGAAGATGAGCGCAACCCGCAAGGCCGCACCTCGCTTGGTGAAGGCGCCGGAGGGTGTGGCAAAGCCGTTGAGCCACGGGGTCGTGGCGGTCATTCGTGAGGGTGGGCGATGGACGGCGCTGGTCCCGAGGCGCGGCGGTTCCCTCGTGGCGCTGCGCTCTGGCGTCCGGTACGCCGGCCGACGGGTCGCGGGGGTGAGTTCCGAAGGGGTGCGGTTCTCGAGTGGGCGCTGGCTGCGGATCCGGCACGTGGCGGGGGTGGTCGCGGTCGAGCCCGTTGTGGGCACGGGACGTTCGCCGGGTGCGGGCCATGCTGCGTCGTCCAACGCGAGCATCACGCAGGCCTTGCGTTCCAGGCTCCTGCGGGAGGCGTCCGTGGTGGGGATAACCCCCGGTCCCGGGGCGCCCGGCACGGAGGCGCTCCCCGGCACGGGGTCCGGGAATCAGTGATGGTCCCAGTGACGCTTTCGCCTTCACTAGGTGGTAAGTGCGGGGAAAGATGCAGGCGTATCCGTACACAGCCGACTACTCGGGGTTCTCGCTTGTCGAGATTCTCGTGGCCTTGGCAGTGGTGTCGATTATCACCGCCGCGGTGGTGCTGGCGTTCAATTCGAGCAGGACGCGAGCGGAAACAATAGTTCAGTTTTCAAACGAAGTGTATAACGCGGTTCAGAGATACGAGATCGATACAGGATGTGTCCCACACTACCTTCCAAGCCTGATCGAGAAGTCGTTAGCGTATAAAGCCTGGAGTAATTCTTGTTCAGAAAAAGTGTCTGCACGGTGGAACGGGCCTTACCTGACAAATACAAAAGGCATCCAAGCATCTCTCGGACCGGGAGGACGGTTTGGGATGATCGACGGATGGGGCGTGCGACCACGGTTAATCCTGCTCTTCTTCACTCAGAAGTCGATTGCGTTGCAGGCAAAACGTCTGAGCCATAACCGGTTTATAACATGGGGGTGCGGGGGGGCAGGTCGGAGTATGTGCTACCTCTGGATTGTGTACCAATAGCGAAGTAAATGCCGAAGGGAAAAAGTTAATGAGAGACGCCGCGGAAGAGGCCATCGAATGGGCTGAGTTGGAGCCTTGGCAATATCGGTTTTCAGCCCGCAACGACTATCCGGCGATCATTCCCTTCCGGGGAATGAGGATCTATGCGCCCGGTGGGCTATACCACCCGTGGCCGCTGTCGAGTTCGCATTTTATCGCAGACCGCCTGCCAGGGATTCGTGGCCAGAAGGTGCTGGATCTTGGGTGTGGAACGGGTGTGCTCGGGTTGTGGTTGGCGGACCCGGAGTACGGAAACTGCGTGACCCTCACGGACATCGACCCGGTCTCGGTGGCGGTAACCGAGTGCAACGCGATGGCGAATGAGCGTTTCGCGCGGGTTGTGCAGGCGGATCTGTTCGGTGCGTTCGACGAGGAACGGATGTGGGAGTGCGTAATTTTTAACGCGCCCTTGCTATGCACCGCCCCACCGGGGACCGGACATCGGATGGGCACGGACCCGGAAGGACATACGACGAAACGGTTTTTGGCGGAATTGCCGTCCAGACTGGAGCGGAACGGGGTGGGATATCTCCCGTGGTCGCGGCAGGTCGGAGCCGATGTTCCCCGCCTCTGCCGGGAGCACGGGCTGAGGGCGGAGTGCGTGGGCCGGGATTGGCGCGAGTCCGGACTCGAGGTCCAGTTGTTGGAGATCAGGCGCGGTTGAGCCGGTCGGGAGGGGTTGTGATGGGCGAGGTAGTGCAGGAACGTCCGCTCCGGATGGAGGTGACGAAGTTGCGGGGCGAGTTGTTCGAGCGCGTGCTCGGTGGGCTTGCGCCGCACGCGCTTCTCCTAGCGCGGGTGATGGGGAAATACTCGAAAGAAGCACTCGATCTGTCTCCGAACACGGCGAAGGCGCTGAGCCATCCAGACGTGGGCATGTTGAGCGTGCCGATTCCGTTGTCGATTGCGACCCGGATCCTGCCGGACGGGCTGTTTTCGGTGTGGGCGATTCCAGGGGAATTGCGCGTTGGACTGTTGCTCGCGGAGGACATCGAGCGCGTGATGTGGGCGACGCGCCGGCCAGAGCAGAAGCTGCTGGTGCTGCTGGGAGAGGCCTGGGCCGGCGGAACCTGCAAGTTGGGCGTGGATCCTGGATTTTGCGTTCAGCGCCATCCGTATGCGGGTGGCGGTGGAACGATGTACGACTGGCGCTTTGTGGATGCGACGATTGGATTCGATGCGTGGTGCCGGGCGCTGGAGGGGGCGGCCCCTCGGGCCGTGTGGCTGGATGCGATTGAGGCGCGGATTCGCCACATCTGGTTTGCGGCTTCCAGGATCCTGGCTCGGGCGGGGTTCCACAACCGGGTGTTGCTCGATAGTGATTCGAGCGGGTGGATCGTCCAGGTGGACGGGGAAGGACAACCGGATATCGTGTGGGACGCAATTACTCGGTTGGGTCTTCACGTGCGTCACGCGGTTCCGTCAAGCGTTTCACGTTGGATGTATGTCGTCCGAGGGGAGGGAGAACCGGAGAAGGTTACCGACTTCCTCGGCGCCGGATACCGCGTGGATGTGAAGCGATTCGGAGAGATGGAGGAGATTGTTCTGCAGGACGGTGTGTCTCATCAAGAACCCACTTGACATCCTCCCCGCTCTAAAGGACGGGGAGGATGTCAACCTGCAACCCTGACCTGCGACGCGGACGGGCGCGTCATCGTCGCATTCCAGACGTGCCCGAGGCGTTGCGTGAGGCGCAGGACGCCCGCTCGTGCCGGTACCGCTCGGGGTAGCAGCGAAACTCGCCATCTACCAAGCGATGCGCCGCCAGGCGGTATCGAACACGGATCTTACCCGGTGCTTGCCGTGCTCAATGTGAGGTTGGTGGTGGAGGATGCCGCCTAAGAGCGTCGAAGCCAAGGGCGCGAGTGGGAGCACCGAACTCAACCGTGATTGGTTCCGGATGGCTTCTTCGGGGTCAGTGTAACGTCGATATGGTTGCGATCGAACTTCCACATCCCGCCGGTGAACCCATCCACGACAACGCCAGGCAGGAGCCAAAGAATGTTTCCGGCGATTGTGGGGAGCGCGCGGAAACTGCGTGTGAGTCTAATATCGGCAGGCTCGTATCCGTGCTTCGTGATGACCAGATTATGGTCGCGTCCGCGAGGAAGCTCAATGGACGTTGGCGTGGTGTAGTGCATTTCTCCGTCAACCCGAACAGTGGCGCCGGACGGGGCGGAGTTTACTGTGATTGCTTCCTTACTTCCGCCGGTGAGGGTTGCACAGCCCGACAGAGCTACGGCACAGGTGATGCCGGCGAGTAAACGAAGTTTGTAAAACATAGCATTGTTTTTCAATTCCATGCCCTCCTCGGATCGAGGCTGGGTTCTTGATTTTTCGATTGACAAAAACCCAAGATGATTCTCGCTGTGGATTTTATAGCACGAGGGGGGGCAAAGCCAAGGCGCGTTGCGGTCATCCGTGTCTCATTGTAGTTCGAATGATGATGCTCCCTCACATGCTTTCTTACCCACGTCCTTACCCACGTCCTGCTCGCGTCGACCCGGGGGGGGGGGATTCCCGCTGGTTCCACGGCGTCTCGCCGACGCCCGCCCGCCGACCGGGCCAGCACGCGCGTGAGTACGTTACCGAGCACGCCTGTGCCGACACTTGGTGCAACATTCGCGATGATCTCAAATCGGTAAAACTCGCGCATTTGTCGGACCCCAACGGAAGCGTCTGGCAGGTCACCGAACCCGCCCCGGTAGGCGCTAAGCGATTGAAATATCTATAGATTCAGAAATCCCCGCCGATCCTGAACTTGGCCTGAGTGTCTAGATACACGGCCCTTTCGTGTGATGCGCGTATGCCCCTGTTCCGTTAACGAAAACCGCCTCCTTGTATCCAGGTACTGTCAAAGTCGGGTTTAACTGATAAGAAATATTGCCGGTTTTAGTGATTGTTCTCTCTCTCCGCCCCTTGGCATGTCCGAACACTCCATTCCACTGAGCACACGTTTGAATACATCTCATAGAGTAATCCTTAAGATGCGCCGCTTTTTCGCTTGACATTATGCGTTTGAAATGCATAATTTCCATAAAGGAGATTTAACATGAGTTCGACTTATATAAAAAGATCGCTGGAGCCGGTCCTTAGGAAGGCGGCCTCCGAGTTCCCCGCCGTGGTACTTACCGGACCACGCCAATCCGGCAAGACAACGCTATTGCAGCACCTCTTCGGAAGGCGTTACCGTTATGTGTCACTGGAGCCGCCGGATGTTCGAACGTCCGCTGAGGGAGACCCACGCAGTTTTCTCGAAATGTACCCGCCTCCCGTGATATTTGATGAGGTGCAGTACGCTCCCGACCTGCTCCCCTACATCAAAGAGAAGATCGACGCTGATCGGCACAAGAGCGGGCAATTTTTGTTGACCGGCTCGCAGAACCTTCTGCTGATGGAAAAAGTGACCGAGTCGTTGGCAGGTCGTGCCGCGATGCTTCGCCTCTTGCCCCTTTCAAGGCGAGAGGCTGAGGGAAGACCGCGAATCTCCCTGCCATGGGAGTCCAAACGTCGGTTATCTCCAGAAAAACACCTTGCATATCGCGATCTTTGGACAGGATTCCTGAGAGGCGGGTATCCAGAGCTTGCCGCACATCCCGGGCGGGACGTAAACCTATGGCATGGGAGTTACATCCAGACCTACCTCGAACGGGACGTACGCACGCTCCGGCAGGTCGGGGACCTGTCCCAGTTCCAGAATTTCCTCCGAACCCTGGCAGCTAGAAGCGCCCAGCTCCTGAATTTGACCGATGTTGCCCGTGATCTCGGTGTAGCGGTTAACACGACGAAGGCATGGCTATCCGTGCTGGAAGCTACTTACCAAGTGATCGTGCTTCGCCCGTACTTCGCCAACGTCGGCAAACGGCTCGTCAAAACACCGAAAGTTTATTTCACGGATGTTGGCACACTCTGCTACCTAGCCGGTCTGAAGGACCCCGAGCATGCGGCTGCCGGTCCTTTGGGAGGCGCTATCATGGAGACCGCTGTGCTCTCCGAGATCGTGAAGACCTTTACTCACCGTGGCACCGACCCGCAAGTCTACTTCTGGCGGACCACGGTGGGAACAGAAGTGGATTTTGTGGTAGAGACCGGGGGGAATCTCGTTCCTATCGAGGTAAAGCTGTCAGCTACTCCACGCCCGGCCATGGCCTCCGCAATCAAGATATTCCAGAAGGATTTTGGAGACAAGGCGTTGCCGGGATATGTCGTGCATCCGGGCGATATAATGCTTCCTCTTAGCCCAGATGTTACGGCCCTACCGTTCGCAGAACTGTAATCCCGCACCCCTCGCTTCTGTGCAAATCCCAGGTTGAACATAGTCCCGCGCATTCCCCCTGCTAGGCGCTTTGCGCCAGGAGGGCACTCACCAGAAAATTCGCAGAATCTGCTGCTTGGGTTGATTTTCTCCGGATATCCATCATCTTGCCACCGGTTCATGGGCGCCTTGGGCGCAGGGAGGAGTGACGGTGTGGGTGGACGCACCGAGGTGCGCGCGATCGATGAGGTCGTTCCCGATCTGATTCCCGAACACAGTCCAGCCGGGCGAGACGCGTCGCCCGAACAGTTCCAGATAGGGGCCGGGGCTGGCCTGCTCAATACGCTGGCGAACGAGTTCGGGTTTTGCGGAGTGCCTAGTGGTGGGCATCTCGTCCCAGGATCGCCAGTTGTGGATACGAAAGCGCTTGGCGTTGCCACGGATGCCGAGCAGGAGGATTTCGTGGGCCACGCGCCAGTAGTTTCCGAGACCGATGTGGGATTTGCACCAGATGTACTGGTTGCGGTACTCGAAGCCCCAGGCGCGCATCAAGTCGAAGGCCTGGGGCTGGTGAGAGGTGGTGGTCCACAAATACAGGTGGGCGTCGTCGGCAGCGAGACGGGTAATCGGAAGAGCAGCCAGATCTTCGATGCTCATGCATCCGTAGTGGCGTTTGGCCGCGGCGCGGGTTCCGCCGTTCCGGTACTGCCAGGGTGGGTCGGCGTACAGGGTTCCGAATCGCTCACCGGCGTTCAGCAGGTCCTCGAGGCGGGAGACCGTGCGCCCCGGGGTTCTGCCGGTTGACTCTGGGATGGCGACGCCGAGGAGGCGGAGCGCGTTTACCCGTTCGGGGATGAGCTTTCCGATACGGGCGCAATATCGCTGATTATTCAGCCAGAGTCCGAGTGGGCCGGAGCGCACCGGCACGCGGGCGTGTCCGTGGGTTTTAGTAAACGCGGCCAGTTCGGACAGGTGTTTGTCGAAGGTTTTGCGGGACATATCGAGTCTCCGATTTCGGTCGACTCTTATTGTCCGTACTTCGACGGAAATGCAAGCGAGGAAAAACGATCAACGGAGGCTGTTAATCCGATCGGGCACCCTGAGCGATAGGGTACACGTCGGCGAGGCGGGGTCGAGCTTGGAGCCGCCCCTCATCGCTTCCGCCTGGGCACTCCAAACCAACTGTCCCCTTTCCGAATTTGGCGGTTACCGCATCCAACGCCTGATAGGTCCGTTCTTCTTCGGGTTTCGGGCTGGATTCCGCATCTCCGAACAGGTCGCCCTGATCCTCGGCACCGACATCGGTCTTCCAGCCGGCAATCCCGACTCCCAGCAAGCGGACGGGGCGCTCTGACCAGCCGCCGGCTGGCGGTGCTATCTCGGCCGAGCCACCGAGTTCCCCTTACCCTTGCAGGCAGTCGGCTTCCCTGGAAACCCAAATCCGAACTTCTGATTCCGCCGCACTCAGGACGTACTCGGTTACCCCCTCTTTCCCGCCTTTGGACTGCGTGAGACGGCGCATCAACTCTCCAAGGAGTTCCCCATTGAGGCCGGTCCACTGCCTGACCCTGTGCCCATTGAAACGGCGTTTGGCAGCGCGCCTTTTCTCGAGGTTCCTCTCCTCCTGTTGCAATCGTCGTTTGAAACTGGGAAATAGGTTTTCTGCGAGAGACAGGAAGTCGATATCGGCGCTCTCTCCTTTCTTGGCCGCTCGGCGGTCCTGGATCCACGCCAGAAATTCCCGATAGGTCTTTCTTTTGCGGTCGCGCACTCTCGCTGCGTGCGATCGGTGCTGGAGAGGAAATACCTCCGGGTCGAAGTAATTCGAATCCGCCACAAACTGAAAGATGTCCACCAGGGTGTCGAATCCCCGGCGATATCGGAGGGCATCGAAACCCAGGAAGGAGAGCGTAGCATCGAAGTTGCGGGTTACCAGCACATCCGCTACGTGAGAATCACCATCGCGCAGTACGTAAAAGAGTCCTCGGTGCCCGAATTTAAAGCCGACTTTTCTCGCGATCCTACCGGTCAGATTGCCCAGATCGTTCCAGGAAAAATAGTTCAACGAAAAATCGAACTGCTCGCGTGGCGAAAGAATCAGGTCCACCTGCAGCCCATCCGCGTCAAAGCTTATCACCTCTCCATTCCGGACGATTTCACCTGCCAGAAGCGCTGTGGACGCCATGGGGATCCAATCGTGAGGCAGTCCGTCGCTTTCCACGAGAACGTCGAAGTCCCCGAAGGACGCCTTGGTTCGATAAAACAGGACCGGCCGAATCCGAGACTCAGGGAAAACCTCCGTGAGTTGGTCCAATATCCGTCGCGCTCGCGGATAGAATTCCTCGGCCGGGAACCGGCGGGCGTTCTGGATTGCGTGTCCGCCCATCAGCCGGCTTCCTTGGTTTTGTCGAGTTCCCGCTGCGCCGGGGCAACCCGGAGGTGTTCCGCGTAAAGGGCGCCGATCTCGGCATCGTCGAGCCCGGGATGCTCGCGCAGTATGCCGTCTCGAAACTGCAGCCAGTCGAATTCCGCGCCGTCTCCGCGCCCGCGCAATTGGGCGGCGATGCTGCGCGGGTCGTGGAAGGCGTAATCAGCGATGGGTTTGGGTTGTTTCATTTCCGGCCTCCTGTGGAGTAACCACGACGCCTACCAGTCGGGCGCTTGTGTCAAGGACCAGTCGTACACCGCGCGCGGCCTCAACATATCGGACTGGCTGGCCGTCATCGCGCAGGGCGATATACAGCGGCGCTCGAGGCACGACTCGCGTCAACGTGTCGAAATTGACAGCCGGCGTGTTCTCTGCCCGTTCTGGATCGGCTGTATCTCGCTCTACCAGCGGAAGCTGGTTCTGCTTCGCCGGACCGACATACCAGAAGAACTTCTTCCCCGGTCCGTTGGAACAGCCGAGTTCACCGGATTCGACTAGCACGTAGAGCTGCTGGGAAACCTCGTGGCGGGTCCATTCGTGGCAGGCGGCGGCGACCTCGGCCTTGGGCATGGGCCGGGCCGCGTCGGAGAGCAGCGTCAGGATGCGGTGGCGCAGTAGCTGGGCCTCGCCGCGGGAGACCGGCTCGGTCTTCCGGTTGGCTTCCAGTACGGCCTGAACGGCGGGGAGCGGGGGGCGCACGCCGGCGCACAGGCGGTAGTACCAACGGCCGCCGAGATGGAACACCCGCTCAATACGCCGTGCCCGGCGTAAGAGGTAAATTTGCTGGGAGATTTCGTGTGGTTCGCGGGATTCCGGCACCCCTCGGGCGAGTTCCTCGACCGACAGTGGGACGCTGCCCTCGGACAAGGAAAGTGCGGCAAGGATTTGTTCCTGAAGGAGGGTTCCACGCGACAGAGTCGATTTACCAAGCATGGTGGTTCGTCCTAAGTCAGCGATATCTCCTGACTGATCTTCCAGATCCGCGCCAAAATGCAAGTACAATAAACGTGCGATCCGAAGTGGTTATCGTAAGAGTCGATGCGGAGTTCCCGGCTCACGGCTGTACCGCGAGATCGGAAAGCTCAAGATGGAGAGGGACTGGCTGGGAAAAAATCTGGGATCTGCCTGCCGTGACACGGCGATCATGGGTGGGTCTCGAAGGGGAGATTTTCCTCGTGTGCTCAGTGCGCGCTGGTTGGGATGCCGCGCAGGCGCCGGCGGCTCTGCTTAAGCACCACCTCGTCAACCGAGCATGGCGCCGATGTGAGACCGTCGGTGCGTGCAGCCAGACGCCCGAGCACATCCAGGAGGGCACAGTCCGCGACCTTGATCGTGACACGCGAGCTGCTCATCGGTTACACCCCATATCCCGGTGCCGTGGCGAGGGCCGCGCCCCGCGGACCTGCGGCATTTGCCCACCCTGGCCAGGCGGGGCGAGGTTCTATCTTTCCCGGCGTCCGTGGAGCAGCAGCCCGCGTCGCTGGGCCTGCGGGTCGCGTCTCCTGACCGGGGCTTGCCGCGCACTGGGTCATTTCCGCGCGGCGTGGACTGGGGCGTTCGATGCGGCCACGAGGGGAACGCCGAACAGGTGTGCGAGCGCGGCGGCGGCATCGGCCTGCAGGCGTGGTTCGATCGCTCCGGGCCCGGACCATCCGTGGTTGGACACGCCAATCATCAG
>VAPL010326716.1_pt1 | contig 19763 bp, 17 predicted proteins | sample 3395061 | NCBI WGS metagenome assembly VAPL01 (sample SAMN08290444, study PRJNA428436) | hydrothermal vent metagenome | isolation source: Deep-sea hydrothermal vent chimney 2 | place: Pacific Ocean: Juan De Fuca Ridge | depth 2182 m m | reverse complement strand
CCTGGAATTTTCCTTATCTCACTGCAGTAAATTCGATTATTCCAGCAATTATGGCGGGTAATGCCGTTATCATGAAACCCTCATCGCAAACCCCGTTAACAGGCGAACGTTTTGCTGATGCTTTTAAAATAGCCGGGTTACCAAAAGGGCTTTTTCATTCACTGTTATTGACTCATGAAGCGACTGAAAAAGTCATACAGGCGAGTGAGGTAAATTATGTGTCTTTTACAGGATCAATTTCGGGTGGCCAGTTCGTAGAGCAAGCTGCAGCAGGCCGTTTTATCGATGTCGGTTTGGAGCTCGGTGGCAAAGATCCAGCCTATGTGCGGGCAGATGTGAATATCGATCATGCTATCGAAAATTTGGTCGACGGTGCTTTCTTTAATTCGGGTCAATCTTGTTGCGGGATAGAACGAATATATGTTCATCAAGATGTATATGACAAATTTGTAGGCGGGTTTGTCAGTCAAGTAAAAAAATATCAATTGGGGAACCCGCTTAATTCGAATACGACGCTAGGGCCGATGGCGCGAACGGAATTGGCTGAGCTTGTTAGAACACAAATTCAAGAGGCGCAGAAAAAAGGTGCCAAAACCTGTATAGATAAAAATATGTTTAAGGAGGATAAACCTTTCTCTCCTTACTTAGCGCCACAGGTATTGCTTGATGTCGATCATTCAATGTCGCTAATGAAAGAAGAAAATTTTGGTCCTGTTGTTGGAATAATGAAAGTATTTTCAGATGATGAAGCCATTCGGCTAATGAATGACAGTCAGTATGGGCTAACAGCATCAGTCTGGACTCAGGACGAAGAAATGGCGATTGAAATTGGAAATAAAATACAAACGGGCACCTGGTTTATGAATCGTTGTGATTACCTTGATCCTGCCATGGCTTGGACGGGAGTGAATCAATCAGGAAAAGGTTGCTCTTTATCGGAAGTCGGCTATGAAAGGCTAACACGACCTAAATCATTTCATTTACGTACTCGCTTGTGAGCGGCTGGTTGAGCAATCATGAAAAATAACGTTGTTCAGTTGCACGGAAATTGGAATTACCCGACTCGCATCTGGTTTGGATGCGGACGCATCAAGGAACTGGCTGGAGCGTGCAAAGCGGCGGGTATCTCTCGACCTTTGCTAGTAACTGGCTCCGGATTTGCGAAACGATCCATGGTAACGGATGCAATAGAGGCAAATAATTCGGCTGGTGTGCAGACTGAGTTATTTTGTGGTGTTAAGCCTAATCCCAATGGCGAAAATGTTGATGCTGGTTTAAAACAATTCCGTGAAAATAAACATGATGGTGTGATTGCGTTCGGCGGTGGTAGTGCTTTGGATGCAGGCAAAGCCATTGCATTAATGGCGGGGCAAGTGCAATCCATATGGGATTTTGAAGACGTTGCTGATAACTGGAAGCGCGTTAAATCGGAAGGCGTTGTTCCCATTATCGCGATACCGACAACGTCAGGAACCGGCTCCGAAGTGGGGCGTGCATCCGTTATCGTTGATGAAGCAACACAGACCAAAAAAATAATATTTCATCCCAAAATGTTACCGACGATTGTTATAGCCGACCCTGAACTCACTATTGGGTTGCCTGCAAACCTAACGGCTGCCACGGGTATGGATGCATTGTCGCATAATCTTGAAGCTTATTGTTCGCCTGCTTATCATCCTATGGCTGACGGAATTGCCTTGGAAGGAATGCGGTTAATAAAAGAGCATCTTGTAACGGCTTGCAAGAAGCCAGACAATTTATTGGCGCGTAGCCAAATGATGATTGCATCCAGTATGGGTGCGACGGCTTTTCAAAAAGGCCTGGGCGCGATGCACGCTTTGGCTCATCCATTGGGGGCACTTTACGATGCCCATCATGGTTTATTGAATGCGATATTAATGCCTTATGTACTTAAGCGTAATCGACTTTCAATTGAGAAAAAAATGAGCCAGTTGGCACGCTACCTTGGATTGGACGATATTTCCTTCAATGGTGTCGTTACTTTTATTATGGATTTGAGAAATGAAATTAGCATTCCAAATAATTTGCTTTCAATTCAAATTGACGAGACTCGCAAACAAGAGATTGGAAAAATGGCAGCGCTTGATCCGTCAGCGGCAGGAAATCCGATTTTGTTTACGCAACAGGAGTATACTGAATTATTTCTAAATGCGGTAAATGGGACTGGGCTTTAATCATTTATAACTAACTATAACAACAAGAAAAAAAAACCAGCGAAGAAAAATTAGAACGTCCTTGCCCTTCGACGCCGGTTATAGTGGAAAACATTTTTAATGCCGAGTATTCACCTTTTTTTAGTGTATGCTCGCACTTTTTGCGGTGGGATGAAAAGTAACCTCGTTCGAGACTGTAATGGTCACTGTGGTGGGCGAATTTTTTGCTTTATCATTACCAAGTGTGAGTTCAACTACATAATCGCCAATCACATCGGCTATCAGTGTAGGTTGTTCTACCTTAGTATTATTAAGCATCGCCATGCTGTTTTTTGGTTTGGACACCAGATTCCAATGATATGAAGTCGCAAACAAACTGTCCGTGCCGCTCAATTTTATCTTAGTTAGCCCGGTAATTCGTGATGGGCCAGCGTAAGTTATTGGTATCCCCAGTTTTTTTCTCATGTCTCCCCCCCCAATAATTATTCTGTATATGTTTAGCATTTGATCGTATATATGTTGGTATTTCCGTTAACCCGATCACAGAAACTAAATCCTAGAAATTCTAAGCAAGTGTCCTTTCGAAATAATGGGTATTCATCTCTGGCGTGGACATCTATATGTGCTTTACATAATCTATGTGTTTCTGGGCTATGTTTTTATCACACACTTTTTTTGCGATAAATATTTTTACTTCTAATATTTTATAGCCTGTAACAAGCAAAAACCCGAGAGAGTATTACCCGATTTAAATGGCAATTGTGACTGTGCCATATTTAATCAGAATTAGTCCTGGCACCGCCATTCTTAATATATTAGAAATTCATAGTTTTGCTTTTAAATATATCCTGACATCAAACAAAACCGCTGAGTGTATTAGTTAATCAAAACTGCACTTAGTTTCACACGATGAGGAGCAGGACAATGGAAAAGAAAGCTAAGTTAGAAAAAGCAATTGAAATATTCGTATTAATTACTTTCCCAATCGCACTGGTTGTTGGTTGTGCAGATTCGGGTAATGTACAGCCCAAGTTGCAAAGCACTCAAGAGCTTAGTACTACAGAGCAACGTTATGACACGGCCGGCATTTATCCGTTATTTGCTAATGACGCCAATAGCTTAGATATGGATAAAAAGGTAGCAGATGTAGTCGAGACAACTGTGGCAACTAAGGACAGTGAACCGGTTTCAGAATCAAATTCTGCAATGGAAGTGACGGTAGACAAAACAACGGGTGATATTGCGATAAATCAATCCATGAATCCCATGATGACAGTGTCATTTACTGACGATGTGGCAGAAAAAAATGAGATCATCGCTGGATCAGGTACGGCCATGCAAAATCAACCTGCATTGCTGATGTTGGCGGATACCAATGAAGACGTGTTAGTGGCGGGTGCAAATAGCACTCTGGCATTAATGAGTGATATCGAAATACAACCAAACTATCTTTTATTTAATTTTGATTCAGACTCCGTTAAAGTGCATGAATACGACCACTATTTTCTTAAACAACACGCTATTTATCTAAATTTAAATCCAAATTTGATTTTGAAAATCAGAGGGCATACTGATAGCCGCGGTTCAAGGATATATAACCAAAAACTCAGCAAAAGACGTGGAGAAGCGGTAAAAACACTACTGGTATCCTTTGGCGCACCGGAATCACAAATTCAATTGAAAGGACTGGGTGAAATTATTCCGCTAAGTGACGAAAGCAAAATGCAAGAAAACCGACGTGTTGAACTGGAATATATTGATCATACCATGATGAGTGCGAAGTAAGCGCTTATGCCGCGTAGCCCATGGATGGGCGAGAGCGGCTTTTGCTTGAATTCAGGCTAGCTCAGACATATTGTCGATGCTGGGTTTAAAAGTCCGGCGAAAAATCAGGAAACTTCTCCTTAAATATTTCCAAAATTCTATCGGCTTCCTTGTTTCTCTTCAATTCCCGCAATCTATCAATACGTTTTAACCATTCTTTTGCCGAAATCTCCCGCCACTTTTTTTCATTATAGATTAGTTCATCAAGACTTTGGCTATCTTGGTCGTCAACTATTTTGCGCCGCGAAAATTCAGGTTTGCTCGACATGATTTCTGTTTGGGGAATACTATCACCGAAGGTATCTTGCTCGATAGTATTGTCAGACTGGGTCATCCGGGCTAGGGGAGAAGTAGGGTTAGCCATTGTGCTGGCTATATTAGACTTGTTTATTACTATAATACCTTGTTTTTTTGGCTGATCAATTTTACCGGTTGCGAGTTTGTTTTTTGCCTTCTCTGATGAAAAAGTTGATGCTGCCATGGGGGGAGACGTTAAAGGTGCCTGTATTTCTTCCGGCATAATTTGACTAGCAACGATGCGCTTAGATTTAAATTCTTCGCGTTTTGAATTGAGTGATTGATTTCTTTGTTCTAATTCAATTTTTTCGTCTAATTTTTCCTCATGATCTTTTATAGCTTCACGTTGTTTAGCCATTTTTTCCGGTTCAGATTTAATAGCAGATACTGTAGGCGTAGTGAGTTCCTCTTCGGGAATCATGTTGACTAACCCAACTGTTATTAAAATCGTTGCGGCTGTGGCGAACGGGATCATGAAATTATTGGAAAATGGTCCAGAAACACGTTTCGGTTTGGATTTTACTTGTCGTTTTGCAGCGGCAAGAATAGCGTCATCTAAATGATCGGGTGTCTTATTATGCAATGCTTTATAGTGTGTAGACAGGTCAGAATCACCCTGCAAGTATTGATTCAGCTCTTTGTCGTTCTGATCGTGATCGCTCACAATACACCCGCCAATGTTTTTCGTAGTTGATTTACCGCATAACGTAAACGGCTTTTTATCGTTTCTTTGTTAACGCTGGTAATTTCTGCAATTTCTTCCAAACTTAATCCCGATTCTTCACGCATTAAAAATGCTTCACGTTGCGCTTCGGGTAACAATCCTATTGCTTTTAACACATGCTCGCTTTTTTGTAGCATGCAGGCGAGCTGTTCAGGTTGTTCATGGGTTTGCATAGGTATATCATCCGCTTGCGATGTATCCCTGGAATAAGACGACGGTAGACCTGATTTATTGCGACGATAGTGATCGATCAATTTGTTATGTGCTATATGGTATAAATAGGTATTAAACTTGGCTTTAGCAACATATTTTTCCCGCGAATTAATTAAACTCATCCAGGTATCCTGAAATAGCTCGTCAGCAAATACGTTGTTAAAACACTGCCGTATAAAATACCGATATAAGGCATCTTTATGTCGAGAATACAATGTTTCAAAGGCTGTCGCGTCTCCCTTTTTGTATTTCAACATCAATTTTTCGTCTGTGTCAGCATTCATGGATAACGACACAATAAGGCCAACAAGTACAAATAGTCAAATATTACGTATCTGCCCTCTAGCGTATAGAGTGTAGTGTAAGCTACATTGCTAGAGGGCGTGCTGCATCGTTCTTAATAGCAACGGTTAACTAACCGTTGCTATTAACTCAGCGATTTTGCAAGATTCACTAGCTTGATAAATTCGCCTCGATAGCCATAATAGTCTTCACCGCGCGCTTTACGTGCTAAATTGAGGATATCTTCATAGCTGAATGTTTGCGTATATTTACCCCCTTTAAGTACTTGTCCAAACGCTGCAACCGCAGCAGAGAATCGAAACCGATCAGATGTTTTGTTTATGTCTGTGATAATTTTATTCTTGTACAACGGGATAGATAATAGTTCACTTTTATCCGCATCGGGTGCTTTAAAGCGCAGTTTAAGAAAGGCTAATTCACTCGCGGCGGCGTGATTAAGGGTATTTATTTTTTGTTTTTTGTCTTGATAGCGCAAGTTATCGATTAACTTTCCATTGCCATCGGCCAATACTATTTCATATAACGCGGTGACGGTATGGCCAGCTCCAATTTCGCCGGCATCAACCTTATCATTATTAAAATCCTCTCGATTTAACACCCGGTTTTCATAGCCGATCAAACGATATTCCGACACACTATTTTTGTTAAATTCAATTTGAATTTTTACATCCTTTGCGATGGTTTGCAGAGTCGAGGTCATTTCATCCACCAACACTTTTTGCGCTTCATTTAAGGTGTCAATATAGTGGTAATTTCCATTGCCATTATCTGCAATCTGTTCCATCAATTTGTCATTGTAGTTGCCAGTGCCAAAACCTAATGTGGTTAAACTGATGCCCGCTTTTCGTTCATTCTTAATCAGGTCTACTAAGGCATCGAAGTTAACTGTGCCGACGTTAAAGTCACCATCCGTTGCTAGAATGACTCGGTTAATGCCATTTTTCACAAACGACTGTTTTGCCATCGAGTATGCCAATCGAATACCTGCGCTTCCGTTGGTAGAACCGCCAGCCGCCAACGCGTCAATTGCAAGATTAATTTTAGCGGCTTGATGCCCAGCTGTTGGCTCAAGAACAACACCCGACGCACCGGCATATACGACTATTGCTAGCGTGTCTTCTTTTCGTAATTGTTTTGTTAGCATTTTTAGCGATGTTTTTAATAAGCCGAGTTTGTTTTCTGAGCGCATCGAACCCGATACGTCGATTAAAAATACCAGATTGGACGGCGGCAGTGTTTCCTGCGCAAGGTTGACTCCTTTGATGCCAATATGTAATAAATGAGAATTTTTATTCCAGGGTGTGGGTGCAATTTCTGTGGTAACACTAAACGGTGTGTTATTGCCATCGGGTTGCGGGTAATTATAAGAAAAATAATTAACCATTTCTTCGATTCGAACTGCATCTGTACGAGGTAAATTCCCGGATTGTAGGAAACGCCGTACATTTGCATAAGAGCCGGTATCAACATCGATACTAAACGTCGATACGGGGTGTTCACTCACTAATTTTGTCAAGTTTTCCTTCAGGTGAGCATAATTTTCACGGTTAATATTTTCAGTATGTATTCGTATGTCTTGTGGGCCGCGGCTGAATTCTTCAGAGTACGCTGCTGGTGATGTGGCTAGGGTACGCAGGGAAATATTGTCGTTGGATTGAAATTTTCGTGCTTTTTGCTTTGCTGGTGTAGTCGTCAGACTTTGCACATCAATGCTTGACTCCAGACTGGAAAATTTTTCTGTAAGCGCGGTGGCTTCATTTTTTCTTTCATTTTGGCTTTGTTCCTTTTCTCGAATTTTACTCTCGACAAGCGGTACAGCGTTTACTTTATTTGTTTTCAGGTCGCTGTCATCCATATTCTGCTGCACAGTACAGGCAGCCAGGAAACTCGCAGCAATGGCTGTAACTACATAATTAGAAAGAATATTTTTCATGGTAACTCTCCTGCTTTTTGGGTTTGCGGTTTATATCTGTGTTGCTATTAGGTGTAAACGCAGCACAGAGGCAAAAGGGGTTAAACCATTTACTTGATTTGAAGATAAACGAAAATGTTGAGTTCAGGCTATTGTTCGGCGGAGCGTTCTGACTATAGTTCTGGCTATATAAGTGAACATCAATATCAACCAGAATATTGGGTTTACTGCACCACTGCCTCCGGACAGAGTCGTGCTGTTGAATTCCCGATCTACGCTACCAATAGAAAGTAAGCTGGTGGTGATCGTCGCGGTATTTGTAGAGGAAGTGTGTTGTATCACCACGGTATCACCATTAGCCACTGTTTTTGTGGCTGCAGTAGTCGCAAAGCCATTAATACTGTATTGACCGTTATTTATACTTATTGCTACATAGCCCGTGATGCCAGAGATAGTGATTTCATTGGAAGTAATAAGAGTATTTAGCTGGGTATTAAATCTCTCAGTAAACGAAAAGTTATCAGGTGTTCCATCAGAGACTGTGGTACTGGAAAAAATAGCGCTTATGTCACCTATCGTTAATGTTGTTGTGGTCACAGTCGCCGTGTTCTCAGGCGAAATATGTTGAACGACGACACTGTCACCGTTATTCACCACACCTCTATTCGTCGTAAAAGGGCCACTATTTACACTATATTCTCCGCCGCTAATCGTGATTGAAGCCTGGTTACTAATTCCATCCACCGTAATGCTATTAGATACTATCGCAGTGCTTAGTGGAACATCGAATTTATCGATAAACGTAAATAGGTTTGGTGTTGCGTCTATTACTACAGTGGTACTGGTGAAAATATCACTTAGCCCTCCAATCGTTAGCGTGGTATTCGTCGATGTTGCGGGACTTGCGGATGATGTGTGCTGAACCAGGACAGTATCACCACTATTAACGACCCCTGCGACTGTGGTGAAAGCGCCTCCGTTAACGCTGTATTCTCCCCCGCTTACTGTGATAGTCGCTGGATTGTCGATTCCTAATACGGTTATGGCGTCGGATACCCTGAGAGTATTTACAGGTACATCTACTTGGTCTAAAAATGAAAATGCATCGGGAGTTGTGTCTACCGCCACTATTGTCGTGCTACTGAATGTGTCACCAATGCCGCCAATGGTGAGTGTTGTATTAGTAACAGTTGAAAAATTTGCTGACGACGTGTGCCGCACGATAACGCTATCGCCATTGACGACTGCGCCTGAAACTGCAGTAAATGCAGCACCATTTTTACTGTATTCACCACCAGTTACAGTGATGGCAGCCGGGTTATTGATACCCGATACGGTAATACTATTGGATGTGATGATTGTCTCTAATGCGACATCAATTTGATCAGTAAAAGTAAATGCATTTGGCGTAGTGTCGTCAGCTAATGTAGTACTGGTAAAGGTGTCACTTATTCCGCCGATCGTTAGCGTAGTGTTGGTTGCAGTCAAACTACTTGCAGATGATGTATGCTGCACTTCCACTGTGTCGTTTTCAATTACCGTGCCGTTTGTATTAACAAATGCACCGTTATTTATTCTGTAATTGCCGCCTACTACTGAAATAGTAGCAGCACTGTTTATTCCAGTAACCGTTATTGTGTTCGATATGATGGTTGAGTTCAATATCGCATTAGTTTGATCGGTGAAAAAAAACGCTGCGGGTATTGTATCCGTCGCATTGGATACATCGTTAAAGAACCAGTTAAATGAGTCATTAAGCGAAATGTTGGCACTTGTTATTCTTATATGTTCATCTGTGGCTGCACCGATAAATATCCCTGATGGTTGGCAAAATGCAAACGCGGCTTCATCATCGAATTTTATTGACACGTCACAGTTTGTCGCTGTGATGCCTCGATATACCAGGTTAATGGTATAGTCATCGGCGTTACCCGCAATTTCGTCGAGGCCACTCATTGCGTATTTTAATGTCGCTACATCGTCGCCAACCAACGTGCGTTGTGCTTCATCCGGTCCAGTGCCTTGCTGCATGATGGCTTCTGTAGCGGGGAGTAGAAATGCATTTGAAGTCGATACATCACGATCAGCGTTAGTTGCAAAGCGGTGGCCGGCAGGAAGATTAGTGATATCCCGGCTATAGGTTGATGAATCGACAGGGTTATTAATAATAAAAGGATTGTTGGCCGATATATTAAACCAATGAAGATTAATGTCATCGCCACGTATATCATCACTTGAACCAATTATCCCGTCAAGGCCAGGTGAGATATCAAACGCGGCATTGTTTCCGCGGGTCGCTTTGGTATAGTTGGCGTCACTTTCTGCTAACCCGGATTCGGAACTGGCATTAACATGTGCGAGGCCAATACAATGTCCAACTTCGTGCAGTGCTACTGATTCAAAATCAAAAAAATTGGATGGGATATTGTTATTTTCACCTATGAGTAAATTTCCTGTTGTCACTGTTTGTGCGTTAAATGTGTTAACGATATTTTCAACCGATATCTCCATCTGAGTTGCATTGGCACTGCCTGGATCAATGCAAATGCCAACAGTCAGTACACCGCCGACACCGGTATAGCCGGAAGGGTGTGTAACAACATCAATGCCATTACCGATGCCAGAAAATATATAAGCGCCAGCGTAAGAAGGTGAAGAAATATTAAATGTTAGGAAATAGGCGCATAGAACCATGTTCAGATAGGTAACGAATCTGTTAAGGCAGTTGCGGTTTATTTTTTCCATTTGAGTACATCGTATATTCATCATGAATAACACTCTCACTTAATAGCTATTTCATTTTTACCAGATCTCGGTGAGAAAGGTATTGACCAAGTTCCTGTTCTGCTGCGGCCGCATCTGTTAGAGCTGCGATTTCAGGGTGGGACAACGCATCTGATTTGAGATTTTTCCAGGTAATTGATTTAAGAAAACCGGTTTGCAGTAACCCCGATGCTGTGGATAGATAACTGCTTAAATTAACTTTGAATTTACTGCGAACATCATCAGAACGTGTTGTCAGTATTTTATTATTCGCCAGTAGCTTGTTGCTAATGGATTGCTTTTTCAGTTCTAAAATTTTGTCTCGGCTAAATGAGAGAATGCCTTTTTGTTCCAGTGAATTTAATAATTGTTGAAGCTGGGTGTCGCTGAGACGCATTTCGTAATCGCCCGCACGCTTCATATACAGCGGATAATGCACGAGTACACGCCCATCGCCGAATATTCTCAACAACGGGACAGGGTCAGCATCGAGAATCATGTCCTGTGATTGCGTGTATTCAATCACGACATAATTTGCGTCGCGTGGGTATTCAAATACAGACTCCTGAGCAAGCGCCGTGTTCATAGAAGCCAGCAGCACATGAATTGCTGAATACAAACCAAAAAAGAGGGCACGGTGTTTTGCGTTAGACGCCATATTTCCTTAACTCCTTTTATATATTCCCGATAGCCTGCGTATCCAACGGACGAGGGTTAAGCTACTGATATATTTAAGAATATATCCGAGCATTAACTATCTCATTGCAAATATATTGATTATCAATTGGAAATTAGGTTGAAAAAGTATTGTTTTTTACCAGTTGGATGTTTTCATATTTACGTTATTATACCGCAATTCGATAGCTAGTTTTATATAAAAAAGGGCTTGAACAGAGTGAAATGGTGCTCAATTCATGCACAAAATGGCGGGAAATCGCGTCGATTTAAATTAGGACGTGTTCAGGAAACTGCATGGTTACGCAATGTAAACTACCAAATTGTTGGATCAATGGTATGCAGTTGATGCCGATCATTTCTTTTTCTGGAAAGCATTGTTGCAGTGTGGCGATTGCCAATAAGTCGTTTGGGTCGTTGTATGTGGGCACTAATACGGCGTTGTTAATAATTAAAAAATTTGCATAAGTTGCAGGTAGTCGATCGCCATTGTCATTGTAAATAGCGCGAGGAAAAGGCAGTGCGACTAATAAAAAATCCTTATGGTAATTTTGCGTGATTGTTCTAAGCTCATCTTCCATCAATTTTAGTTCCTGGAAATGTTCATCATCTCTATCATTGCATGCGACATACGCAATGGTGTTCTCATTGCAAAACCTCGCCAATGTATCGATATGCGCATCAGTATCGTCGCCATGGAGGTAGCCGTGATTAAGCCAAAATATTTTATCTAAATTAAAAAGTGAACATAACCTTTCTTCGATTTCTTGCTTAGTTAGTTTTGGATTGCGATACTTTGATAATAGGCAATGGCTGGTTGTAAGCATTTCACCTACCCCATTGACGTCTATGCTGCCGCCTTCGAGTACCATGTCAATTTTTTCATGGATTGCATTGCCAAAGACGTTAGCTTTAAATAAATTTTCACTGATTCTATTATCCAAATCATAATCATATTTTTTACCCCAGCCATTAAATTTAAAATCCAGAAGCAACGGTTTGTCTTCTTGATACGCACAAATTGGGGCGTGGTCTCTTGTCCAACTGTCGTTCGATTGGCAGATAGCTAGTTTGATTCTGCTGGTTTCAATGCGCTCTTTTCTCAGCTTATTTTTTAACAATGCATTCACCTGATCCAGGTGTAGGTGATCAAAACAGACAATTAATAATTTTTCTCTTAGGGAGATTTGACGGGCAATTTCTATAAAAACGGGTTCAACATCATTTAATATAGGCCCCCAGTCGCTTTTTTTATGGGGCCAGGTTAGCATCACACCACTTTGCGGAGACCATTCTGCAGGGAGAAAGCATTTTTTTTTATTTAACATTCATTCTTCACTGGTTCTTCACAAGTAACTGAGGGAGTGTTGAATTTTTAAAAGCGTGTGATTAAACAGGGGGTTCCGCTGTAATTTGATCTATTGTTGGTTTTGAAAGACGGGCCATTTTAACCATGTTATCTTTTGTTTGAATTATTTCAATGGTGTGTTTGGCAATACGTAGACTAACGCCCTGTTCAGGCATTGCTTCAAGAAATTCTACAATCAAACCGCTCAAGGTTTTTGGTCCATCAGTAGGTAGATTCCAATTGAGACTTTTATTAATCTCCCGAATGGTTGCGCCACCGTCGATAAGATACGTGCCGTCTTTTTGTGGATGAATGTCCTTTGCATGTTGAGCGGGATCGGTAGTAAATTCACCGACAATTTCTTCCAGAATATCTTCTAACGTCACTAGTCCCTGAATGTCACCGTATTCGTCAACAACGACACCTGTGCGCCTTTTTTTAGTCTGAAAGTTAAGTAATTGTGTGTTTAGCGGCGTCCCTATTGGAATGAAATAAGGTTCTCGCATGATAGACATAAATTTTTCTTTGGTAAATTCGTGATTGGCCATTAACCGCAGGGCACGACGCATATGAAAAATACCGACTATATTGTTTATATCAGATTGGTATACTGGCAAACGTGTATGTTGTGTACTGACCAGTTGGCGGGTGGTTTCTTCCCAGTCAGCATCTATATCAATGCCCGTGATCTCATTTCGTGGCACCATGATGTCATCAATAGTTACCTTTTCGAGATCAAGAATGCTCGTGAGCATTTTTTGGTGTCGACTGGATATCATCACACCTGCTTCACTAACCACAGTGCGTAATTCTTCATTGCTCAGTTTTTCTGCTGAATCTTGTCGATCTGTAGAAACCCCTAACAACCGTAAAATACCATTTGTAATGATACTGATTGGCCAAACAAGAGGGTAATAAAGAAACTTTAATAACCACTCCAGAATAAACGCAGCGGGAAAGGCGATGCGTTCAGGGTGTAATGCTGCGAGCGTTTTTGGTGTTACTTCTGCAAATATCAAAATTACCAACGTGAGTAAACCCGTAGCATAAGCGATACCGATATCGCCGAACAAACGCTGAGCAATGATTGTAGTTAATACTGATGCAGCGATATTTACAAAATTGTTACCCAGCAAAATCAGGCCAATCAATCGGTCGGGCCGTTTGAGTAAGCGGTATGCGCGCATCGCACCTTTATGCTTTGCTTTTGCCAGATGACGCAGTCGATAACGATTGAGGCTCATCAAGCTGGTTTCCGATCCAGAAAAGCAACCAGAAAGAAAGATCAGTATGACTAGGACTGCAACCAGTAGGCTAATAGGTATGTCGTTCAATGTGGGTTCGCTGGGTTATAGGGTGTGAGCAAGAAATTGAATCATGAATTACTCTCCGGCATTATTTATTGAGAAAAATTTCCAACACCATCTTGCTACCAAAATAGCTTAACAATAATATGACAAAACCACTTAATGTCCAACGAATTGCGGTACGTCCGCGCCAGCCAAATTGCCATCGGCCCCATAATAGCACTGCGAATACCACCCAGGCTGCAATTGAGAGGATGGTTTTGTGTACCAAGTGTTGCTTAAACATGTCTTCCAGAAAAAACATTCCGGTTATTAATGAGATACTTTGTAATATAAAACCAAATGCGATCATTTGGAAAAGCAATGACTCCATTGTTTCCAGAGGCGGTAAAGCCCGAATAAATCCGCCGGGGTGTTTGTTTCTTAAAAATTTATTTTGAATTGCCAGTAATATCGCATGAATCGCAGCAATACTAAAAAGGCTATAGGATAAAATTGAAATTAAAATATGAAATCGCAATTCACCGGCGGCGCTTGGCAATATTATGTGATTTGATGGTAGTGTATTTTCCAATAGCAGTGCGAAACTTGCTATTGGAAATATGGCAATGCCAAGGCTTTCTATTGGTTTGGTAATGCTGGCGATGATTAGTATGAGCACAATAATCCAGGTCATCAATGATACTGAATTATAAAATCCAAAATTGAGTCCCAGTCCAGATTCAATGAATATGTTTTTATAAAGTACTACTGCATGAATAAGTAAAGCAAGCGGGCCTAAAGTGAGTAGCCACTTGCGGGTATTCTTTTTGCTGCTTTGAGATACCGGGTCATTTACAGGCGTGCCAGAGAACAGCTGTTTACCTAAACGTATAGCCAACACAATATACAAAAAAATGGCGATTGAGCTAAGTATTATTATAGTCATTGATAGATGTTATTAAATAAGCAATTAATTTAGGGCGCTTTGATGGTAATAATTATGTCATTCATCATGGCATAACTTTTTAATACATTGAAGGTTTTGAGAATGCGCTGCCATTTTTTGTTAATGTAGTTATTAATGTAGTTATTAATGTGGTTATTGGTCGAATAGGGTATTGTTTAGTCTATTAAATAGACAGGTTAGCGCATTGTTTAAACAGTATATATTTAATTGACTTAAATGAATTGGTTTAGCCTACAAGATACGCAATTAACCACTTAATAAATAGAGTTAATAGTTGTTTCTGGAGGTAATGATGCGTGCAGAGCACGGCTCTAACTGGCTAATAATGTACATTAAATTAGTAAATTAGGCTATTATCTCTACGAGTTAAAGAAATTTCTAATATTGTAGATATAGTAAATAAGGATATCTACTTTTTGGTGGGCTATGAAATTACGTGTATTGGGCTGCAGTGGTGGGATTAGCAGGGGACTAAGAACCACATCATTACAGATCGATGATGATATATTGATCGATTCCGGCAGCGGTGTGGGTGATCTTGAATTAGAGGAAATGTGTCGTTTACGACATGTTTTTCTTACTCATTCGCATATGGATCATTTTACCTTTTTACCACTATTAATTGATACCATGTTCCCCAGTATTGATACGCCACTAGTTATTCATGGCCTCGCTGATACGTTACAGGCACTACAGGATCATATTTTCAATTGGACGATTTGGCCGGATTTTGCCAAGTTACCAAATGAAGAAAACCCGGTGATGCGTTATGAAGTGATGGCGCCCGGAGAGATCTACCAGATTGGTGATCGTAGAATTGAAATGATAGAAGCAAATCATATTGTTTCCTGCGTCAGTTATAGAGTTGAAAGTTCAACAGGTTCATTTGCTTTTAGTGGAGATACAACGACAAATGATACCATGTGGGCAGCGTTGAATGCGCATGATAATCTGGATATGTTAATTGTAGAAGCGGCATTTCCTAACTCGCTGGAAGAATTAAGTAAGCTGTCCTGTCACTACACTGCAAATATGTTGGCTGAAGACATTCAAAAGCTAAAACACAAACCCGCTATTTATATTAGCCATCCCAAACCAGGGCACGAAAGTACTATTTTTCGTGAATGTAAGGAAGCCATTCCTGATCGGGATATTTTGCCTTTAATCGGTGGTGAAGAATTTACAATATGATATAAAGAACGGAAAAAGAGATCAGAGTGAATTAGCACGTATGTTAAGCCAAAATAATCGAAAAAACTCTTTTAACCACGGAGCATACGGAGAAAAGAATATTTCAGTTTTAGATGAATTTAGCTTAGCAAAGGTATTGGATTAAAACATGTTTGAAAATCTTACTGAACGTCTGTCGGCCACAATACAAAATTTACGTGGTCAGGGTCGGCTTACTGAAGCAAATATTAAAGAATCATTACGCGAAGTCCGTATGGCATTGCTTGAGGCAGATGTCGCGTTACCTGTCGTAAAGGACTTTATAAAAAGTGTAGAAGAGCGGGCCATTGGCCAAAACGTATTACAAAGTTTGACACCGGGCCAGGTATTAATAAAAGAAGTGCGCGATGAACTGGTCCACGTTATGGGTGATGTGTGTGAGGACCTCGATTTAAGCGCTCGACCACCTGCCGTCATTTTGATGGCTGGCTTACAGGGTTCAGGTAAAACAACCACCGTTGCTAAACTTGCGCGATTACTTAAAGAACAAAAAGGCAAGTCAGTATTAGTCACCAGCGCGGATGTTTATCGACCCGCGGCAATCGATCAGTTAAAAACCTTGGCAGCAGAAGTGGATGTTGCATTTTACCCTAGCGACCCTAAACAAAAACCCGTTGTTATCGCAGAAAATGCGCTAAAACAGGCTGTCAATCAGTCAGCTGATGTGCTTATTGTCGATACTGCCGGTCGATTACATATCGATGAAGATATGATGGCGGAAATTAAATCCTTACATCAATCTTTAAACCCGGTAGAAACCTTGTTTGTGGTAGACAGTATGACAGGCCAGGATGCGGTAAATACCGCCAAAGCGTTTAACGAGGCGCTTGCGCTCACCGGTGTGGTGTTAACCAAGACGGACGGTGATGCACGTGGCGGGGCGGCCTTATCGATACGCGTTGTTACCGGTAAACCGATTAAATTTTTAGGTGTAGGGGAAAAAACGGCGGCGCTGGAAGCTTTTCATCCCGATCGAATTGCATCGCGCATACTGGGTATGGGGGATGTGCTCAGTTTGGTCGAAGAGGCCGAGCGTACGGTAGATAAATCAAAGGCAGAAAAATTAGCCAAAAAAATAAAAAAGGGTAAAGGATTTGATCTACAGGATTTCAGCGACCAAATACAACAAATGAAGAGCATGGGTGGGTTAGCGAGTTTGATGGATAAAATGCCAGGAGTGGCTAATTTACCCAAAAACATAAAATCACAGGTAGGTGATAAGGATATGCTGCGAATGGAGGCCATTATTAGTTCAATGACACCGAAGGAACGTCGTTATCCCGACATCATTAAGGGGTCACGTAAAAGACGTATTGCCGGTGGTTCAGGCACCCAAGTGCAGGATATTAATCGCTTGTTGAAACAATTTTCTCAAATGCAGAAAATGATGAAAAAAATGTCAAAAGGTGGCATGGGTAAGATGCTTAAGGGATTAAAGGGTAGAATGCCGCCAGGTATGCCGTTTTAGTCTGATAAGCACCCGTTTTTTGTAAAAAGCAATATAAATAGCGGTGTTAAATACTTGTTTCGCTAGATAACCATAAATAGTCGTTTCTATTTTCTGCAAAATTACGTAAAATACGCTCCTTTTATTTAGCCAGATATTGGCTTGATTTCCATAGTTTATTGAATTACATAATAAAATTTTTGAGGATGCATTAAAATGGTATCAATTAGGTTATCCCGCGGTGGGGCAAAAAAACGACCTTACTATCATGTTGTGGTCACGGATAGTCGTAATCGCCGGGACGGGCGATTTATCGAGCGTCTTGGATTTTTCAATCCATTGGCGAAGGGTAAGGCAGTCACACTTAATCTGAATACAGATCGGATTGCTTATTGGGTATCAAAAGGCGCTCGACCATCAGAACGTGTAGCTCAATTAGTAAAACAGCAAGAAAAAAGCGCTGCCTAACTTTTCCTGGTTAGAATACAGAAGGATGGGTTGACGGTGTGTTATGAGTGACAACACCGGGCACAATGTAGCTAACAATGCCGCCGCCGCCGCAAAAAAAGCCGCCGCAAAAAAAATTGAAAAAAAGGATTCTCAGCTTTGTTTTAAAGAGTGTTCTGAAGAGCGGGTTCTAATAGGCAGGATTTCTGGCGTATACGGTGTAAAAGGTTGGGTTCGGGTTTTTTCATATACTGAGCCACTGGAAAATATACTCAATTATTCAACTTGTTATTTTAACATTGGTGGAAATTGGACAAGGCGTGAATTACGAGAAGGCAAACGACACGGAAAGGGCGTTGTTGCACATTTTCTCGGTTGTGATACACGCGATGCTGCTGCGGCGCTGTTAGATGCAGAAATTGCTGTTAACCGGGAGCAGTTACCGCTACTTAAAGAGAATGAATTTTACTGGACTGACCTTGTCGGTCTGACTGTTGTCACCGTTGATGGCGTTGTATTTGGTAAAGTGGTTCGGCTTTTACAAACAGGCGCTAACGATGTCTTGGTAGTAAAAGGTGATAGAGAACGGTGTATACCCTATATTCGACCGAATGTGGTTTGTCGGGTAAGTCTTCAAGATAAGTTAATTGAAGTGGATTGGGATCCCGAATTTTAACGCGGTCTGTTCTGTTTATCGCACTGTTCTGTTTATCACACAATGTTAACAATGCATTGTTTTTAACAAAATGCTTTTTGTAATATGAAGATTGATGTTATAACGTTGTTCCCGGAAATGTTTGATGCGATCAAACAGTTTGGTGTAACAGGCAAAGCGATCGAACGTGGGCTGGTAGAACTTAATTACTGGAACCCCAGAGATTATACAACAGATTATCGCCGCACAGTGGATGATCGGCCTTATGGTGGTGGTCCGGGCATGGTGATGATGGCACAACCATTACGCGAAGCAATCAAAGACGTGAAAATGGCCGCCGAGGGAAAATCACATGTGGTGTATTTGTCGCCGCAAGGACAGCGACTGGATTTTGCGGGCGTAAAGGCGCTTTCGGACAAAGCGCTTTCTTCAGAGACCAGCTTGATATTGTTGGCAGGTCGTTATGAAGGAATAGACGAACGCGTTATTGAATCGGATATAGACGAAGAATTATCAATTGGGGATTACGTATTGACCGGGGGTGAATTACCGGCGATGGTTGTCATTGATGCGTTAACCCGATTAATACCCGGCGCACTGGGACACGAAGATGCTGCGCAACAAGATTCTTTTGTTGAAGGAATACTGGATTGTCCGCACTACAGTCGTCCAGAAGAATACGAAGGCCTACGCGTCCCAGAAGTATTGCTGAGCGGTAACCATCAGTTAATACAACGATGGCGGAAAAAGCAGGCACTAGGCAAAACATGGATAAAACGCCCTGAATTGCTGGAATCGCTGGATTTATCAGATGTTGATAAAATATTGCTGGACGAATTTGTATTGGAGCATGCATCGGTACACGTATCGGAATAACACTCAGAACAACATGCTGAAAATTGAATATTTTACCGAACACTTTATTTATTGAATAACAGAAAAGCGACAGGAGAACATCATGAGCGACATTATCGCACAACTTGATGCGGAACAAATGAAACAGGAAATACTTGAATTTGATTCAGGTGACACTGTAGTAGTGCAAGTTAAGGTTAAGGAAGGAAATCGCGAGCGTTTGCAGGCATTTGAAGGTGTGGTTATTGCTAAACGAAATCGCGGTTTAAATTCTGCATTTACAGTACGTAAAATTTCCCATGGTGAGGGGGTTGAACGTGTATTTCAAACCTATAGCCCACTTATAAAATCGATCAAAGTAAAACGTCGTGGTGATACCCGACGTGCCAAGCTATATTACCTTCGTGATCGATCAGGGAAATCAGCGCGAATTAAAGAAAAGCTTGTCATAACTAAAAAATCTTCAACTACTAAAACCAAATAGACGACTTGAGTGCCTGTAATATTCTTTCTCTAGTACTCCGTCAAGCTGAATCCTAAATTATCATTTTGACGGAGCATTGGTTTTAGACAAAGTTCATATTAATAAGGTTCGTATTAACAAAGTTCGTTGATATATCATATGCTGGATGCTTGGGGG
>VAPL010175148.1_pt1 | contig 19763 bp, 20 predicted proteins | sample 3395061 | NCBI WGS metagenome assembly VAPL01 (sample SAMN08290444, study PRJNA428436) | hydrothermal vent metagenome | isolation source: Deep-sea hydrothermal vent chimney 2 | place: Pacific Ocean: Juan De Fuca Ridge | depth 2182 m m | reverse complement strand
CCAATTTCAATTACTTAAAAGAAGGTCTAAAATCGTGTGAAGAATTTTTGATTTTACCCGAAGCCACCAAAAACGCAGATCCCTCCTGGTTTGGTTTCCCACTAACCCTGCGGGAAAAAACTGGCATCAATCGCGTCGACTTATTAACCTTTTTAGATCAAAACAAGATTGGGACTCGTTTATTGTTTGCAGGTAATCTGACTCGCCAACCCTATTTTGAGAATGTGAATTATCGGGTTCATGGTGAACTGACCAATTCGGATAGAGTGATGAATCAAACCTTTTGGATTGGGGTGTATCCAGGGTTGGAGCAAGATCATTTGGATTTTATTATTGAGAAATTTGAAGAGTTTTTTGGGTTGAGTTTCTAGTGATGGATATAAAGCATAGCCCACTCTCTGGTTGCTTTGAATTACAACCAAAAACTTTCAAAGATAATCGAAGGGGATTTAGTTAACTAATTGTGTCTCATCTCCCCCACATCTAAGCCACCAATTTTTTGAGGATATGATACCCATTTTCTTATAAACAACTTCTTTTAGACATATCTAAGAAGAGTGTTGCAAGCATAATACTCCGAATTCAAATGAATTCGATTTGGCGAATCGGAGATAGGAAGTAGGCATGGTAAAAACAATTTTAATAACGGGTTCAACCGGATTTTTAGGTAGTTGGTTAGTCAATGAATATGCGAAAAAATATAATGTTATTGCACTGAAAAGAAACTTATCTGATGTTTCAAGAATTCAGGAAAGCATGGATAACATTAAATGCTATAATGTTGATAATATTAATCTAGATACGATATTTCAAAAAAATAAGATTGATATTGTGATCCACACTGCGACTAATTATGGATTTGAAGGAAGTAAGCCAAGTGAAGTAATTGAGTCAAATGTCCTATTCCCTCTTCGATTATTAGAATTGTCTGTGGAAAATAATGTCAAGGTATTTATAAATACTGACTCCTTCTATAACACTGGCAACATCTACTATTCATACCTAAAATACTATGCTTATTCAAAAAATCATTTCTCTGATTTATTAAAAAGCTTTGCTGACAAAATCAAAATCGTCAATATGAAAATAGGAATCATATTTGGTCCTGGAGACAATAAAAATAAGTTTACAGTACAAATGATACATCGAATGTTAAAGGACGAAACTTCAATAGATTTGACAGAAGGAAGCCAGAAAAGAGACTTTCTTTACATTTCAGAAGCAGTTCGTATTTATGACATTATTTTAAAAACCCTAGACAAACTAAAAGAAAATTATTCTGAAATAGACTTAGGTTATGAAGAACCAATGACTATAAAAGACTATCTGAAATTAATTCATAAACACTGTAATAGTTCTTCAATACTTAACTTTGGAGCCTTACCAATCAGGGAAGGAGAAATTATGAATCCGAAAGCTGATGTTTCTCAAATAATAGCTTTCGGATGGAAACCAATAATATCTCAAGAAGAAGGACTTCAACTAACCATTAATAAAGAACGTGAATATTTAAATATGCGTTAATTACAGATTTCCCTAGAGACTCCAGAATTGATCTCCAAATTGTTTAATTTCAATTATCATTAACAAGCTCCCCACATTATGAATAACGTACCTATTCAGAAAATTCTAGATCAATTTCATGACAAAAGAATTTTGGTTACAGGTGGCAAAGGAATGTTAGGCCATTCTTTTTACCAAAAAGCTAAACAATACTTGCCAAATATTGAAATTATAAACCTTGGCAAAGATGAACTTGATGTAACGCAACAGGAACAGGTTTTATCCTGGAGAAAATGGCTTGATGGTGGATGGATCATACATTGCGCAGCTTTAGTAAATGTAGAGTCTTGTGCTTCTAATAGAGATTTTTCAAAAAACATCATTGTCAACGGCACTAAAAACATTGTCGATCTAGCAAAAGTCTCGAATAGTAAAATATTTTACCCTCAATCTTTTTTGGTCTACGATTGCAAAGTGACACCTGTACCAGAAACGGCGCCTCTAACTCCCCTATCTTACTATGGAGAGTTAAAAGCTGAGGCCGAATCTTTAGTCTTAGATGGTCAATGCGAACACTTATCCGTTAGAATGGCTGGCTTCTTTGGCGGCGAAGAAAGAGACAAAAATTTTGTTGGTAAAATAATTAAGCATATCCACCAATTAATTGAAAACAAAATAGACCATATTAAAATTGGCGATCGAGTATGGCAACCCACGTGGACAGATGATTTAGCTTTGAATTCATTAATACTTATGGCCTCTGGAAAAAGAGGCGTTGCTCAGATGGCATGCCATGGAAGTGCTAGTTTTTATGAATTAACTAAAACTATTGCTCAAGAATTCCATTGGGATAACTTTATAGATATTATAAAGGTTAGTACTGATAAGCTGAATATTAATGAGCTAGGAAAAAGACCTTCCAGCTCAGAACTAAGTTGCACTTACTTAAGAGAATCGAAGTTAGACTTACAGAATAATTGGCAAGATGCTTTAAAGAACTACCTCTCTCATAAATATTTTAATCAGTATCGCCGATAAATTAGAAATCATAATAACCTTATGATTGGAGTTAAAATTGAACAATAAAATTTTGGAAAGTTTTCAAATTAATGATCTCATCAAGTTAAAATCAAGAATTGTCATGTCCGCAATGACTCGAGGGTTCGCAACAGATCACCGTGCAAACAATCAAATCAAAGATTATTATGAACGACGCGCAAAGGATGGAGTGGGCCTTATATTAACTGAAGGGGTTGTCATTCATCATACTGCTGATGGGTATAATAATGTTCCACATATTGAATCCATAGAACAAGCTGAAAGCTGGATTCCAACGATTAAGGCCATACAAAAATGGGACACAAAAATATTTTGCCAACTATGGCATTGTGGCCGAATTTCTCATTCGGATTATACTGGTGGCACCCCGCCGGTTAGTTCTACAAATATACCAGCATCGGGAATTAATCGACAAAACAATAAAGAATTTGGCGTACCAGTAGCGCTTAGTAGCACTGGAATTCAACAAGTTCATAACTATTATTTAGAAGCTGCAGAGAAAGCAATTAAAGTGGGTTTTGATGGCATTGAACTTCATTTAGGACATGGATATTTAGCTGATCAATTTCTTGATGCGAGAATTAATGATCGCAATGATCAATATGGAGGTAGTATTGAAAATCGTTGCCGCTTTTCCTTAGAATTAGTTGAAAAAGTTATGAACCAACACTCAGCATCGCAAGTGGCGGTAAGAATATCTCCAGCAAGAGAGATGGGCGGAGCCTACGATTGGCCCGATTTAGATGAAATGCTTAACTACTTTATACCAAAACTTTGGAAATTGGGTGTAAGAGTTTTAGATGTAAGTTGTGCAAGAGCTGATTACTTTACCACTTCAGGTCGTATAATACGCCTAGTACGACCTATGTGGCCAGGTGTACTTATTGGAGGCGCCTCTCTAAGTGTAGAGCAAGCTAATAAAGAAATTGAAGATCAACACTTAGATTTAGTCACATGGGGACAATATATATTAGCAAACTCGGACTTTGTTTCGAAAATCAAATCAAATGAAAAATGGACTCCATTTGATAGATCCATGTTATCGGAACTTTATTAATATGGAGAAAAACGGTGGTGCCTCGTATTGACTGTTGACTAAAATGGCATTATTATTTAGTCAGTTACCCTGACTTTCAGGAGAAAGCCCCATGCGCCCATTCCCTCGAACACTTCTGCTGACAAAATTCAGATTGTCCTGTCTACGGATTAAGGGATCAAGATAATCTTCGCTTTGAGGGATTCAGTGGTCATAAAAAACAAATCCAAATGATTCGTTGCAAAACCTACATGGAGCATTTTTCTGAGCGCAAAGGGACCGTACTAAAACATTGCCGTTTACCGAAAGAGAAAGCCCTGAGTGTCCTGGATCATCTTCGGGAAGGCGGTGGGACTCGTTCAACGGGGCGCTTAGTCAAAGTGACGAGCCCATGCGGTGACCCGGTTGTCGAGAAGCGAGTCACGCGACACACGTGGCTTTTTCCCCCTCTCACTCGTGAAATCCAGTTTGATGAGAAATGGGGTTTTGTGTTCAAAAAAAACACTGTGATCGCACCTGTGCCGCGGATAAGGACAAAGGGGATCACACGGCCATTGATGCGGAAAATCGTTTAATTATCAGCGTGCTAGCGGGCCGAAGAACACTCGTTTCCTGCGTAAACGTGATCCAAACCGTCAAGGATAAAACCGGCGGTCGCACCGATTTTCTGTTAACCATCGATGAGCCTTCCTCTTATCAAACGGCGATGGCTAAGGTGTATAAAATCCCCGAACCGGCGTCAAAGGATAAAGCTGTTGACGTCAAAGAATCGACTGAACCCGAAAACAAGGGCGAGTCGTCAAGATTGTCATCGCGTTAGTGATCGGTGTGGTGAGTTTACTCGCGGGTTATTTAAAGCCCTAAAAGGTGAGCCACACCGTTAATACCTAATTTGTTGAAAGACAAAATGGCACCGACCAAGGTCAGAATTCAAGAAAAAGACGTAAGATTTGTGGCTTTTCAAAAAAACTCGATGTGCATCATGCCATGCCGTATTTCACGCTGTATAATTATAATTTCTGCTGGCCAGTGCGAACGTTATCGATACAGAATGGTTCGCAAAAGAGGAAGCGAACACCGGCGATGGCCGCCGGGTTAACGGATCACATTTGGTCGATAGAAGAATGGGTGACGTACCCAATGATCATGAACAGTCAATGAGAGATACCACCAGAAGTTCCTATCATTTTTGCCATTCATATGCTTATTAGAGAATAAAAGTGAACGTCGTAAAAGCAAGTTTTAGTCGAAAACACATATCCAAAAATGTGATAGCCACTATAATACAGGCTATTATCACGGGTGTTATTTTTTTTATCCTATATCGTTATTTACTTGATGAGCTTGGGGTTGAAAAAATTGGCATATGGTCGCTCGTTCTCGCTACTGCTAGCGTATCCCACATCGGGAGTTTAGGACTATCAGCGGGTATAGTCAGGTATGTATCCCAAGCTTTAGGGCAAAATAAGCCTAAACGTGCGGGAAAAATCATACAAACAGTAACACTTACCCTAAGCATATTTGTAGCTATACTACTGATTATTTGCTACCCCCTGTTTGTCAAAGCTATTACGTACCTTTTGCCAGCACACGGCCTTACATCTGCCCTTACTATATTGCCATATGCACTATTATCGCTGTGGGCTACCATCATATCCAGTATCTTCACTGGTGGGCTAGATGCCTGTCAACGTATCGACTTACGCTGCATACTATTAATATTCACACATATTATGTATCTTGGATTAGTTATTTTATGGGTACCTACATATGGATTGGAGGGAGTTGCTCTTGCACAAGTCACACAGTCCTTTGGACTAATGATTATGTCATGGCTTGTTTTACGCTATCAACTACCCATATTGCCTCTGATACCATATAGATGGAAGTTTTCAATACTGAAAGAATTGTTCAAATATGGCGCACAATTTCAAGCCATTGGAATCATGAATATGTTTTTCGATCCTGTAACCAAAGGCTTGATAAGTAAATTTAGTGGTTTAGAGGCATTAGGCTATTACGAAATGGCAAATAAACTGATTCGCCAAGGCAGGTCAGTTATCGTAGAAGCTAACCGAGTTATAGTACCAACGGTTTCCATCATGCAGATACATGAACCTAAAAAAATTACACAATTATTTCTCGTTTCCTACCAAATAACATTTTATATATCGGTTCTATTTTACGTTAGCCTTGGAGTTTTTCTGCCAATAATTTTATATCTTTGGGTAGGCGAATATGAGCCTATATTTTTACAGTTCGCACTTTTGCTAAATTTTGGATGGTTTGTGAATACACTCATTAGTCCTGCATTTTTTGCCAATTTAGGAACAGGAGAATTAAAGTTAAACCTAATCAGTCATATCATTATCAGCACGATAGGATTTTCCATGGGCCTAACTCTTGGCTCTATTTTTGATGCTATTGGAGTTGTAATTGGTAGCATGCTTGGTCTCATATCGGGAAGTTTATTTCTCCTGATTTTTCATATGAAAAATCTGAAGTTGTATTGGTTGTCCATAATTATTCCCCGAGACATGTGGATCATACTGTTTATAAGCATGGCCTCCATATGGCTCGCAAACTATATTAATGACGCACAATGGTCCTTATCTAAAGGATTGATTATTGGAGGAATAAGTGTCACCTGTATATTTATTATTAGCTGGTATCATCCAACACGGAAATTACTTATCCAGAGAGCACAATAATGAAAAGTTACTTGATAAAAAAATTCAAGTTAACAGAAATAAGAAAAGACAGATGGAAAGCATCAAAGGGCTTACTTACAAAACAAGAAATAAATAATCTCCAACTTAAGAGAATTGTTCTTTTCAGCTGTTCTTTGATCAAGTATTCATTAACATTTCCTATCGTTCTATTAAGGAGATTATATTTTTTGGGTTGCCTTGCATCGGAACTAGAGAGACTCCATTTTTTTCCACTAAAAAAAATCACCAAGGGAAGTGATTGCATTATAGACAAACAAAGCTGGCTCATTAATGGACAAAATATTATATTGGGTAGTTTCGTTAAAATTAGCGCATTTTCATCTGTTATGGCCGGCTATGCGTCAACAATAAACATAGGGGACAATACAATAATTGGCCCAAATGTAACAATCGTATCATTCAACCACGGTTATAAGCTGACAGACATCCCTATACGATATCAATCGTGGATAGATACGCCTAGCCAATCAATTATCATTGAAGAAAATGTGTGGATCGGCGCAAGAGCTATAATTTTGCCTGGTGCGCATATTGGAGAGGGGAGTGTTATTGGCGCCGGTGTAATTGTTCGAGGAATAATACCGGCGAGATCACTAGTATATAATAATGGTATTCCAGCACAGAGAAACATCAATGACTAATATTAAAAATTGCCCTGTTTGTAGTGGAAACGAATACCTAACTAATTCTCAACATAATGACAGGCGAAAAGGAATACCAGGAACGTGGAACTATATAGAATGCCGCAATTGCGAATTAGTGTTCTTATCTCCGATACCAACTGATGTAGAATTAAATCAATATTACTCAAAGTACCAAAGTTCGACTAAGATAGACTCAAAAAAAGGGTATGGCTCAAAATTCCCACTACTCAGAAAGTGGTATCATTATTTTAGCGGAGATGTTGACCCTCGCAACTTTGTACACGTTTCTAATGGAGCTCGTGTTCTGGATTACGGTTGCGGAGACGCAGAATATCTTCGTGATTTTCATTTTCGTGGCATCCAAATTTACGGTGTAGAATTAGATTCAAATATAGTAGAAAAATGTTGTTCAAATGGGCTCAATGTACGAAAAATTGAAAATTTTGAGAAAATTCCATACGATGACTCAGAATTCGATATCATTTATCTCATGCAAGTATTTGAGCACCTACGTAATCCCCAAAAGTTTATGCAAGAACTTTCTCGAGTACTAAAACCTGGCGGTATACTTTATCTTGCCGTACCCAATATAAATAGCATTTGGCGAAAAATTTTCAGGAAAAATTGGGTTAGCGGCTGGTTCACTCCATTCCATTTGTTTCACTATAACCACAAAACTCTAGCCAGTATAGGTCAACAGTTTGGCTTTACAACCAAAGAATATTGGAGCCGCACACCCGAGTCATGGTTTCGACTTAACCTCAAAGCATTTTTTCACTCTGAAGAACATTTCCTGGATTCACGCAAAAGTTGGATAGACATGACATTTATGCGCTACACACTAATGCTGACACTTCGCAGCATAGAATTGCTAGTACGCGAACGCGACTGTTTAGTCATAAAATTCGAAAAACAGTAATGAAACAAATAGACGTACCAAGGGTATATTGTGTCATTGCTGTCCACAATCGATTGGAAATTACTAAGCGCTGTTTGGATTACATTCAAGCCCAAGATTACCAAGATTTTCACATCGTTATCATCGACGATGGGTCAACCGATGGTACAGGAGAATACTTGGCACAACACAAGCTGGCTAATTTAACTATACTTAAAGGCGATGGCAACTTGTGGTGGGGTGGCTCAATGCATCTAGGAATAAAATTTGCGAAAGGGCTAGCAAGAAAAGCTGATTACCTGTTAATGCTAAATGACGATGTAAGTATTGATTGTGATTATATTTCAAACATGGTAAAAGAAAGCATTTCCAATAATACTGCTATTGTAGGATCAACACAATGTGATGAGACAACAGGAGAAATCATGGGCTGTGGATACCAGATTGATTACTGGAAAATGCGCATCATCCCTTTGGATTGTTCAAAAACAGTTAAACATGTCGATGCTTTACCAGGTCGAGGAGTATTAATTCCTATGGCTGCGGTCCAAAGTAGTGGAAACTTGCGCACGTGGGCATTCCCTCATTACTTTGGAGACATAGAATATACTTGCCGATTACGAGAGAACGGTTGGAAAATTAAAATAAGTCAAAGCACTGCGGTCTATACTTCCTCCAAAAGCTCAGATGTCGATATTCGCAAGAGTGGATTAATTGCACAATATTTTTCAATTCATTCAAAAACCAACCTAATCCATAGATTATTATTTTTCAGCTTATCTGGACCATTGCTATTACGTTTTATAGCGTTGCCACGCTATCTATTGATTGAAATCTGGATTCTAATCAAACGAATATGGGAAAAATAAATAACAACATCGCTAAAGGGTTTCATTCTGAAAAATTGTTATTGTCAGGTATCTTGGTAACTGCAGCACTTCTTGTTTATATTATTGTTCTATTCACATCAGAAAAAGACCAGTCATGGTTAACACCACTTTTAGTACTCCTCTCCATTTCATTTGCTTGCATCTGGTGTATACCAGCCGCAAAAAATAAGTTAGATAACAGAGTGGATTGGTTTCATCCATCAATCTTATTTCTATTAGTCTATCTTGCTTATTTTATTTTTCCTGGAATTTGGCTATGGCTAGCTAACGACTATACCCCTAATTGGATATTTTTAGGAAAGGATCCTGCCTATAATATCAATAGTGTCTTTTTTCTTGGCATTATCTCAGTCGCTGCATTTGGGGTTGGAGTTCGCGCAAAATTTGCCTTGCCTAGCAAGTTTATACAAAGCCACAGTAATTTATTTCAAAGACAAGAGGTATATGGGGTTATTATAGTTTTTTTTGTAATTGGCAGTGGATTTAAAATTTACCATCTGAGCTTAATTACTCCACTTGTATCTGACATTTTCAGCAGCCTTTCTCCGACGATGCGTCGAGATCTGCAAATCAATATAAGTTTTTCTTATCTAATATTAGAATCAATGCTGAATTGGTCGATATTACTCGCCATATTTTACTACATTGCGAATTATTCGAAAACAGGAATTAAAAAAGGCGGAATAATTATTTTTCTGCTGTTTTCTATTGTAATTTTATTAGACTATATCGTATCTGCCAAACGTAGCGAAATAATCATGCTTATTATTTTACCCGTTATCTGGTGGCATTATATCATCACTCCTTTGAACATTCGTGTTGCTGCGACTTACTTTATTCTGTGTGTTGCCTCTATTGGAGCGCTATTGATTCTACGTATAAGTTTGCCATTAATTTCGCAGGATATAGACTCAGTAGACGTCATTGGATCAAATCTATCTGAAATATTAGATTTTTATTTTAATACCCCCGAATGGTCAACCTTTGAAATGATAACAGCTTCATTTGTGCAACGAGAAGCACTATTGGAGCAAGCGGGAGGGTCAATTTGGGGATTTATTAAATACACATTTGGTACATTGTTCGTTTTTATTCCGCGCTTTATTTGGGCGGATAAACCGGGTTACGATGACTTAAGTCACGTATACTTCCAATTTGTAACTGGAATTGACGAAACAGTTGGCTTCGCTCCTACATTATGGGGTGCTTCTTTTCTATTTTTCCATATTGGAGGCCTAATTTTCGGCATGTGTCTTTTTGGCATTATATGTAAAGGAGTTTACACAATGCTTTCCCCATGGAAAGGAAAGCCAATCTCTATATTTTATTACTCTATTTTTTTCTGGATAACATTTCAATTCATCCGCTTTGGAACCATGGGGTTTACCTTACTCTATTTTATCAAAGCAATATTAATCGGTGTTATTGCAGCTCTGTTTCTTTCTCTTCGCAAGAGAATCAAAACCAGTCAACATATTCCTTAGACGAATTACAACTCATGGCAAAAGAAATTATTTAGAAAATGAAGCTCTTAAGAGTTTTTCTCGTAACTGCTCAATAAATTGAGGACTTGGGTAAATATCAGCCACGAGCCATCCTCCTTAGTTGACGGGCACGATGAACCGCCTCTATGGATTTCATGGTTAACCCAATAAGGAATTTAACCCAAGGAAAGTATCAGGTGGCCTCTGGAGCACCTATAGCCACAGTCGACCACGGGTGAGTAATAACAATCCATTCAGCAAAAGTCAGTTCAAAATACAGAAGTATCAACCGGATTATCCCGGTCGATTCGACACGATGGCCCATGCTCGGCAATGGTGTGAAGCGTATTTCGATTGGTATAACTTTGAACATCATCACAGTGGTTTGGCGAGTTTTACACCAGAGCAGATGTTTACGGGTCGCTACTATGAGGTGGTAAAACTGAAGCAACAGGCACTGGATAAGCGCTTTGAGAAAAAAAACCCAGAACGCTTTGTTAAAGGCCGACCACACGTTAAATTTCCGCCTAAATTGGTGGCCATCAATCCCTCGACTATAAAAGAAAGTGGCGATGCCGTGGCCAGTAATCAGGTGAATTTTCCAACACTCGCGGCCGCGGGTTATGTGAGCGAAAAATGAAGGTTATATTTCACGGATGTTACGCAATCTCTATGAGTTGAGTGACCAGCGGTGTGCATTCTAATTCGTCAATCTTTGGCAGCTTGGGTGACTTATCACTCATGTCGTCTTGTGATCAGTTATTGTCAAATAAGGGAATCGTTAAAGTGTACTCAAATTTATGAATTTGGCAACTTTTTTCCTCAACTTAATTGAGCAGTTACTTTTTTTCAACGACTAAGTTGTTCACGTAACTCCTACTCCACGATTACAAGCAAAACATAATACAATTTTTTTCATATCCTCAATAAATGCTTGTTTTCGTTGCACACTACACCAGAATAAAATCAAATGTTTAAACCTTTTAAAGTTGCTTTCGTACAAATTTTAGTGCCATCGTATAAGCTGACAATGTTTCAGAATATTAATGCCTTAAAGAATATAGATTTAACTCTATTCGCTGGTGATCGCGGCCCTTCTACTTTGGCTAAAGGTAGTCCTATTACGGGGGTTAAGCATATTCCATTGCGAAACAAACTTCTTCAGATCGGTCCATTTTCTATCATCTGGCAAAAAAATATACAAAAATTACTAGCCCCTACTCAATTCGACGTTATCATACTTCCTGAGGGAATTCTGTATATATCAAACTATATATTAATCCTTCGTTGCCTTATCAACCGCATTCCATTTGGCTTCTACAGTCATGGTTATAATCACCAACGTCGTGAAACTTGGTTAAGCCGCCCTCTAGAAACTCTCAGAAAAATTGTTCACCGGCTGGCTTCGATTATCATAGTATACTCAGATGAAGGCGCTAAGCATCTAATCGAAAATAGCCATATTAGTCCACAAAAAGTGTTTATTGCGCCAAATACATTAAATACAAAAGAAATTTTAGATCGAGTTTCTCAAGTTAGTAAAAAAAAGATTAATGAAACACGAAAATCCATAGGACTGACCAACGATGGATTACTTCTAGCATATATAGGTAGAATCGAACCAATTAAAAACCCAAATTGGGTTCTAGATTCAGTGCAAAAATTATTACGAGAAGGCTTTAGTGTCCATGCAATATTCATCGGTACAGGATCACAATTACCTGCATTAAAGAAACAAATAGCCGAACATCCATCATTACTCACAAATGCAGTGACATTCGTTGGAAATCTGCCAATTGATGAAGTAGACCAATATCTCGCATGCTCGGATATCTGTGTCATGCCTGGCATGACCGGTTTAGCAGTAGTACACGCCTTCGCTGCAGGCAAGCCGTATATTACTATTGAATCTCCTCATCACTCGCCAGAAATTTTTTATCTACAGCATGGAGTAAATGGTCTTATCTCTGGCCCATCTCAAGAAGAATTTTTTCAAGCGATTAAAACTTTAATCCTTAACCCCAAGTTGAGGCGTCAGTTGGGAAAAAATGCCTTTCATGATGCTAAGAACAAACTTTCCATGGGCAAACAAATAAAGGGGTTTCAGGATGCTTTCGAATATGTAGCGTTCCAATCAACACATAGACGTAAGTGACTTATGCGAATACTACAGGTCAATAAATATTATCAGCTCACGGGTGGAGGGGATAGATTTTTCTTTGACACAATACATATCCTTGAGAAACATGGCCACCAAGTCATACCATATTGTCTCGATTACCCAGAAAATCTAGAAACACCTTATAAAAAATTCTTTGCACCTGGAATTACAGGAAAAATAATTAGCTCTGAAACAGTTTCAAATAAGATTAAAATGTTCAGAAATGGTGTTTACTCACGAAATGCCAAACGTGCTCTAACATCAATGTTATGTGATATCAATGTTGATATCGCACATCTCCATATTTTACATTACACTATGTCAACTTCTGTCATTGATGCCCTTGACAAAGCGAATATACCAATTGTTTTTTCACTTCATGACTATCGGATTGGGTGCGCTGGAGCCTATCTATATCGGCAGGGTAAGCAATGTATGCAATGTACAGGAGGGCACTATTACAAGGCAGTCATACATCGTTGCTACAGAAATAGCATAACGGCGAGTTTAATGGGTGCTCTTGGCAACTACGTAAATGCAACAAAACGCATATACTCAAAAGTCAAGCTATTCACCGTGCCACACGAAGAAATGAAAAAAAATATCGTAGAATTTGGAATTCCTGAAAGAAAAATTCGAATATTGGAAAACCCATTTTCTTTAACTGAAAATCCACCTACAATGCCAACCAATAATTTCGTACTGTATTTTGGTCAACTAAACGAACCTAAAGGTGTTTTGACTCTTTTAGAAGCAGCCAAACTTCTACCCAATATTCCATTCCTGTTTTGTGGCACGGGTCCAGCCTTGTCAGTTATTAATATTGAAATAGAAAAAAATCACCTCAAAAATATTCAGATCGATACTCATAGTCGATGGGGCAAAGGACTTGAACAATTGATTGCTTCTTCACAAATTGTAGTTTCACCATCCAAATGGCCAACCCCCATGGAATACTCAACGCTCGAAAGTCTTGCATTCGGAAAAGCCACAATTGCTTCAAATATCGGTGGAAACGCTTGCCTTATTAAAGATATGGTTTCAGGACGTCTTTTTAAGCCAGGAGATGTAGGCGATCTAACAGCTAAACTTAAAGAACTCTATACCAAACCTGCCCTCTGTTCTTCCCTCGGTAGCAATGCCCAAAAAACAGTTAGAGATAGATTCACTATAGATATTTACTATAGAAATATCAATAAAGTTTACAATGAAGCTATGGATATATAGATCGGGAAACTAATGTCCAGGATGGATAGAGCAAAGCGAAACCCATCAATACCAAGCCAATGTCTAGATAATAGTTTCCAGAGCAATATCACTACTCTAACAAGTCTCTAGCTCACAAACACCTTTTGATATAACTCGGTTTTATGGACAGAAAAAATCAGAGTCTCACAAACAACGCTTCGACCTTGTCAGCATATAATTGGTAAATATAATACAACAAAAAATAGAAAACACACTAAATTTAAAACGATCATGATCTATGGAATTCGATTTATTATGAAGCGATTAATACTGAAAAGTTATAAGCTCACTAATGCTTATTATAATTTACGTTTTGCCCTATCAAACTTACTAACAAAAACACCACTGATCATTTATCAAATGGGTAAAGTGGGTTCTTCATCGATCACTGAATCATTAAAATCCTCAGGGATAAATAAATTTAAATTTATTTATCCTGTCCATACCTTAACTAGTGATGGAATCGATACTCTCAGAGATATTTACTATGGTAAAAATTTTAATTCTTTTACTACACCATTTTCCCCTAGAAGCAAACACCTATTAGAGAGCGAGTATTTGCGACGCCAACTAGATAAAGGACTACACCGCAAAAAATGGAAAATTGTAACTTTAGTCAGAGAACCTGTTGCTCGAAATGTATCTACATATTTTCAAATAATTGACTTATTATACCCTAATTTTACTGAGGAATACCACACTCAAACTATTAAAACTGACGAACTTATCGAGCGCTTCTTAAATGATGATGAGCTACGTGACCAACCTTCAACATGGTACGACTCTCAATTGAAAACTGTTTTTGGTATTGATGTTTTTTCTAGTGATTTCCCTACATCTAAAGGATACAAAATATACGAGAGCGAACATGCTGATGTCTTACTAATAAGACTAGAAAGTCTCAATGAATGTTCTCAAGCAGACATTGGGCAGCCTAAAATTTATAATTTCTGATTTATTAATAAACACTATGCTGATGGGATATACAATTTTGCTGATCGTTGTTAGCTCAAACGGTATATTTTTCAGCATTACAAAAACCAAAGCCTCAATAAAGTGGTTGACATTGATATTTTTGCAATATGAACATATCAAAAAATGATGGCAGTATTGTAGACGCTACATGAGTTGAATGATTTTTGTACGTGTTGAGTGCTAATAAAACAATTTTTTAGAAAATAGGTTGCCCAATGTCTGCTCAAGGCGCCTTTAAAGAGTTTTTAGGAATTGAACAATTCACTTTAGTGAAAGCGAATATTTCTATGGAAAAAAACTACTACAACGCTTACAAAAGCTTTAAAAACTCTATAATTTTGCCTGAAAATTATTTAAGTAACATCTATAGCTCAAAATACGCTCAACACTTTTATACTAAAAAAGAAATTGATGTATTCAAAGACATATGGCGCAAAAAAGAGAAATAGCCCTACCTGTATAGTCATAACACCTCATATAAGGAAATTGATTTCAGATGAATATTTCTGAGCTAATGATATATATCAAGCGAAAAAAAACATATGAAATTTATGATTAAAAAAGCCTAGCAACCAGATAAAAAACAAGGATTATTAAGTAAATAAACGCCTTTCAATTGTTTTAAACATAGAGGACAACTTAAGTGAACAACCTATACGTTCAATATGGATGTGGATGGAGCGCACCCACAAACTGGAAAAATTTCGATGCATCGCCAACTTTACGTTTTGAGCGAATTCCAATCATTGGAAAACTTTATATAAAAAACGCATCCAGATTTCCAAAAAATGTAGCATATGGAGATATTATCAATGGACTTCCGATTTCTGAAGATTCATGCAAAGGCGTTTACAATTCACATATTCTTGAACATCTTTCACTGGAAGATTTTAGGCTAGCGCTAAAGAACACCTATAAAATTTTACAGCCTGGTGGGGTTTTTCGCTTTGTACTTCCAGATTTAGAACACTTCATTCACGAGTATACTATCAATTCGTCAGCAGATGCTGCTGTTATATTTTTAAGAGAAACATATCTTGGAAGGGAAAAAAGAAGCCGAGGGATAAAAGCATTTATTGTCGATTGGATGGGTAACAGTCAACATCTTTGGATGTGGGATTATAAATCAATAGAGCATGAGTTAAAGGATATCGGATTCACACACATTAGAAGAGCAATATTCAATGACTCATCTGATCCCATATTTAAAGAAGCTGAAAATGAGGAACGATGGAAATTTTGCCTTGGTGTAGAGTGTAAAAAAACATAGTGGAATGCATCCCAAAAAGTGAAGACGGAATCACGCGGCTAATGTGACATGCTCAAATTGATCAGGCGAGCGATAATTTAAAAACGAAGGCTTTCTTCTACAATTATAAAAGGTCTCTATGTATTTAAATATTTCTGTCCGAGCTTGTTCATAGGTATCGAATGACATTAAATAAATGTATTCTTTTTTGATGGTAGCAAAAAAGCTTTCAGCGACAGCATTATCAAAGCCACCGCCTTTACGACTCATACTACTGAGAATATCGTATTGTTTGAGTGCCCTCAGTATTGCGAGCCTCGGTCTGAATGCACCAATGGTGGCGCACAGCCTCGACAATCAATTCCCATTTTTAATGCCTTCACCATCAATGAACTACGCCTATGACTAGCCATCGCCCAACCGGTTACTTTGCATGAATACAAATCAATCCAGACCACCAAATACATCCATTGATGATTCACCTTCAATATAGGTCAGACCTGATACCCGCACTTGATTAGGCGCATCAACAGTAAACTGGCGTCGTAAATAATTGTGAAAGATCGGACCACTATGATTAGAGTCTGTGGTATTGATGCGTTGTTTAACTCGTTTCGGGTAGATATTATTGGCTTGTTTGAGTCTCTGTACGCGCTTGTGGTTACAGCTCTCACCCAGATCATTAAGATCTTCAGTAATACGGCGTGTACCATAGGTATGGTGACTTTGTTTAACACTCTATTTAATCAACGATACCATGTGCGCTGATTGTCTTTCTCACGTTCACTGACAGGCATAATAACCGCTGGGTGAAACACCTAAGACAAAACACATGGCTTCAATATTATGCGCAGAATTATCATGAATGAATGGGTATTTCACTGAATGTCCCTCGCACAATAGGTGGCGAACTTTTTTAGAATATCGCGCCCCTCCTTCAAGCGGGCATTCTCTTTACGCCGTGCTTTGAGTTGTTGTTCTAAATTCATTTGGTTACTATGATTGGCTACTACATTTGAACGATATTTGGTGACCCAACCGTGTAACGTATTCTCATTGATGCCAAGTTCACGAGCTGTTTTGGCAATAGGTTGATCACTGATTAATGCTAGTCGTACCGCAGGGCAATCGGGCTTAAAAGCAACCGATCTGATTGATATTTGTTATTTATGATGACACCTGTCGCTAATTAAGAGAGGATAAGCGAAATTCATCATAAATGAGCGTACAAGCCATGGAACAACGATCAGCCGAAGGTTTTTTATCGAATTTTGAGCCATTAGAAGATCCGAGAATCAATAACGCCAACAAACGACATGAACTATCGGACATTCTTCTGCTGAGCGTTCTTGGGGTGATTTGTGGTGCCGAAGGTTGGACCGATATTGAGGACTTTGGGAAAGCAAAAGAGACTTTTCTAAAAACGTTTTTAAAGTGACCTAATGGCATTCCTTCCCACAATATTATCGGTCATCTATTTCCCAGCGTTTGCCCTGATACGCTTCAGTCGTGTTTTCTCAGTTGGGTTCAATCGATCGCCTCGTTAAGTCAAGGCGAGATGGTTGCCATTGATGGAAAAACACGACGTCGATCCTTTAATGAGCCAGGGAATAAAGGTGCCATCCATAGGGCCAGTGCTTGGGCCACCGGCAATCAGCTTGTGTTAGGGCAATATAAAGTGGATGAAAAGTCCAACGAAATTACTGCCATACCCGAATTACTTAAGCGATTCGAGGTGCAGAAGCTGACTATGTTTTGGCTGTCAAAGAGAATCATAAAACGCTTTATGAAGAACTAAAAACATACCTTGATGCCGTCATTGATGAAAATTTTAGCACGGATAAGTGCGATACGTTTGAGACGACGGAGAAAGGACATGGACGTATTGAAACACGGGGCTACTGGATTACCGAAGACATCGGTTGGTTGTCAGATAAAGACAAGTGGACTGACTGGGTATCAATTAGTGTGGTGGAGTCACACCGCCATGTCATTAGCACAAATACCACCACGATTGAACGTCGGTATTATATTGCATCCATCAAGGCCAAAGCGATGTTATTTGCCTCAGCTGTTCGCGGGCATTGGGGGGTTGAAAACAGTTTGCATTGGTCTCTGGATGCGACGTTCAGAGAAGATGATAGTCGTATTCGCACCGGTTTCGCTGCACAGAATATGGCGGTTATCAGGCCTATTGGTTTGAATCTTCTAAAAAAGGATAAGAGTAAGGGAAGTATTAGAGGGAAGAGAAAGAAAGCCGGCTGGAATGATGATTACATGCTTGACGTGTTAGCGGCAGCAATTGCTTAATTCTAAGCCCGATTGCCCTGAGTCGTACCGCTTCTTGTTTAAAATCTTCTGAATGTTTAGTGCCCATTTATAATATCCTCATGATTAATGGTTGAAATATAACATTCCTTCTCCACTAAACCGGGTACACTCCAATTTAAAACAATCCAAAGCATATTATAGGCAATTAACAATATGAATATCACTTCTGTACATACACAACACCAAAAAATCATCAAAAAAATTTGGCCAAACTCAGAAACACTAAACTCTGTAGAATATATTAATCAATATCTGACTGAATTTTTTTCTAAATCATCTTTAACACAACATGAAGTATTGGATATTGGATGTGGTCATAATTCTGACAACCTAACAGAATTTCGGGAGAAAATTAGGTTGACAGGTGTAGACCTAGATGTTGAGGCCATTAAAAAGCATCCATGGTTAGCGGAATATCACATTGCTGCATGTGAAAATCTTCCATTGTCAGATAACGCATATGATTTAGTGTTTTGTCGGTTTGCTTTCGAACACTTTCATGATAAAGAAAAGGCTATCGCAGAAATAGCACGCGTATTAAAGCCAGGAGGAATATGCATTATTTTAACAGTTAATCGTTATGCAATAGAATTCATGCTTGCTAAAATATTACCACACAAGCTGCGTGCAAAACTAAAAAATCTGTTAATGAAATATCCAGAAATCGATACTTATGAAACTAATTATTCATCTAATGATGAAACATCGATCATCAATCTGCTACAAAAAAATGATTTAAAAGTGCAACTTCCAATTCATCTATTTTCAACAACCAGTGGATTCCTTCGAAGGATAACCTTACTATGTTATGTAGGCACTATTTATAGTCGAATATTACATAAATTACAGTTAAGAAAATTAATGTCACAAATTACCGTTGTAGCATATAAAAATTGAATATGAAAATACCCTTTTAACATTACAAAACCAAAGTCTCAATAAAAACAGTTGACATTGGTGTTTTTGCAATATGAGTACATCAAAAAACCATTAGTGCATTGTGAAATTCAAATGAATTGAATGATTATTGTGCGTATTGAGTGTCAATAAAACAGTTTTTCAGAAAACAGGCTGCCCAATGTCTGTTAACACATAACGAATAATGAGAAAAACTAAGTGAACAGGATTATCCGAAGAATCATCAAGGGAACCAAACTTATAACGAATTCACAATACAGAAGAGGATTGAGTTGTGGCGTAGGTGCAGCCATTGAGCATTCAAATCTCATCCGCACCCTACCACTAAAAACATTGCTAGACGTTGGCGCCAATGTTGGGCAATTTTCTCTTCTCGTTCGGCACGAACACCCAGAAGCCTCTATTATGGCCTTTGAGCCATTAGCGACTCCAGCAGCAACCTACCGAAAATTGTTTGCGAATGATCAAAAAACGGTATTGTATCAATCTGCTCTGGGACCAGAGCGAAAACATCTTAACATGCATGTATCTAACCGCCACGATAGTTCATCTTTATTAGAAATTTCCTCATTACAGACAACCCAGTTTCCAGGCACCGAAGAAATTGGCCGGGAAGATGTTGCGGTTGCTCCCAT
>VAPL010506066.1_pt1 | contig 19773 bp, 18 predicted proteins | sample 3395061 | NCBI WGS metagenome assembly VAPL01 (sample SAMN08290444, study PRJNA428436) | hydrothermal vent metagenome | isolation source: Deep-sea hydrothermal vent chimney 2 | place: Pacific Ocean: Juan De Fuca Ridge | depth 2182 m m | reverse complement strand
GTATCACTAGGCCGCCGTTACCCAGTAGGCACACGTTTATTTGGTAAAGTATCTAACTTAACTGATTACGGCGCATTTGTTGAAGTAGAAGCTGGCATCGAAGGCTTAGTACACGTATCAGAAATGGATTGGACAAACAAAAACATCCATCCAGGCAAAATCGCACAACTAGGTGACGAAGTTGAAGTCATGATTCTAGAAATTGATGAAGATCGCCGCCGCCTGTCATTAGGCATGAAACAATGTAAGCCTAACCCTTGGGATGACTTTGCAGCAACACATACCAAAGGTGATAAAGTGACAGGCCAAATTAAATCCATCACTGATTTCGGTGTCTTTATCGGCCTACCAGGTGGTATCGATGGTTTAGTACACTTATCTGATTTATCATGGTCACAATCTGGCGAAGAAGCGATTCAAACTTTCAAAAAAGGTGATGAATTAGAAACAACAATTTTAGCGATAGATGTTGATAAAGAGCGTATTTCACTAGGCGTCAAACAACTCACTGACGACCCTACAGGGGCAACACATGTAGACGGCGATGACGCACCAGCCAAATCAAAAGCAAAATCTGCTAAGACTAAAGCAAGCAAACCATCAGCAGAAGATGCTGCAGCTGCTTCAGGCACAACAAATCTTGGCGCTTTATTAAAAGCAAAAATGGATAGTAAAAAGTAATTTTGCAATCACTGATACATTAAGATAAGAAATTATAAACATGACAAAATCAGAATTAATTAACTTACTCGCAGAACGCTTCCCACAATTGGTAGTAAAGGATGCTGAGTTATCAGTTAAAGCCATTTTAGATGCAATGACTGATAACTTAACAACTGGGCAGCGTATTGAAATTAGAGGCTTTGGTAGTTTTTGCCTCAACTATCGTCCGCCTCGTTTAGGCCGCAATCCCAAAACCGGTAGTAAAGTACAAGTGCCTGCTAAGCACGTACCGCACTTTAAAGCCGGCAAGGAATTACGTGATCGTGTGGATTCTGCAAGTTAATTGACATGCTGGGTTTAATCAAACGGCACGCAACTAAACGGCACAAATTTTGTGCTGTTTTTTTTCGTCTTCCGTATTTTTTACTACAAGACTTTTTGCTACAAAACTTAGAAACATTAGCACCTAAGCTTTTGCTTAGGTAAAATACGCTAAACAATAGAATACACAACGCATGACAATTGAATTTGAATATTGGTGGTTACTGATTCCCCCGCTCTTTTTTACACTGGGCTGGATAGCAGCACGCGTCGATATTAAACAGTTGATTGCAGAATCAACAACGCTGCCAGCAGCCTATTTTAAAGGGCTGAATTTTCTTATTAGTGCGCAGCATGATAAAGCGGTAGATGCCTTTTCAGAAGCAATACACGCCAACACAGACTCTTTAGAATTGCATTTTGCATTAGGTAGCCTTTTCAGACGTACAGGTGAAACAGACCGCGCAATTAATATGCACCTCAATTTATTAGATAAAAAAGAATTAACAGATAATCAAAAAAATGCGGTTAAAGCTGAACTTGCACATGACTATCTTAAGGCCGGTTTATTTGATCGAGCAGAAGAATTATTTAAAGGCTTAAATGATCAACGTTACCACCAACCTGCACTTCACTCCTTGCTGGAAATATATGTACGAGAACGCGAATGGTCGTTAGCAATACAAACCGCCATTGAACTTGAGCGGCTCTCGGGCATTCCATTTAGAAAAGAAATTGCTCAGTATTATTGTGAGCTAGCCATGAATGCCATCATTAGTGAGCAACCTAAAGAGGCAAAAACACAATTACTTAACGCATTAGATGCCAATAAAAATTGTGTGCGTGCCAATGTATTATTGGGTGACCTAAATACTAAAGCAGGCAACAATGCAACGGCAATTTCTCACTGGAAGCGCATTGAATTCCAACAACCAGAATACTTAGGTTTAGTTGCAAAAAAACTTCTAAAAAGTTTTGCTGCAACTAAAAAATTAAATGAAGGCCTAGCACTTTTAAATACATACCTAGAGAACTACAAGCTACCATCATTGATGTCCGCATTGTATGAAGCAACATTAGCAGAAGAAGGTGCTGAAAGCGCAGCCAAGCTAGCAAGAAATGAACTAATCCGTCAGCCTAGCTTGCAAACCTTGGACCAGCTTTTACAAGCAAGAGCAATGGCGGATAACAGCAATAAAAAAAACAGTTCACAAGATATCCAACTAATGCAACAAACAGTACGTAACGCCATTGGCAATCGTGCAGCTTACCATTGCAATCAATGTGGCTTTCGTGCCAAACAATATCACTGGCAGTGCCCTGCTTGTAATGCTTGGGAGTCGCTCCCTGCTGAGCCTACCGAGGCTATTAACCGTGAAATGACCATTAAGAAATAGAACGAACACTATGGATTCCAAAGTTATTGTCGCACTGGATTTTGCCAACGCCAAAGAGGCGCTGCTATTAGCCGAAAAACTTGACCCAACATTATGCAAGCTAAAAATCGGTAAAGAACTTTTTACTGCTGCAGGCCCTGCATTAGTGGAACAACTCACTGCAAAAAACTTTAAAGTTTTTTTGGATCTTAAATTTCATGACATCCCTAACACTGTTGCTAAAGCCTGTGAGGCTGCAAGCAATTTAGGTGTCTGGATGCTGAATGTCCATGCCAGTGGAGGCTCTGAAATGATGCAAGCTGCCCTAGCTGGCGTTAATAAAACACGCAACAAACCTTATCTCATCGCCGTTACCATTCTGACTAGCATGCAGCAAGAGAACTTGAATGAAATTGGTATTAATAATAGCATTGAGAACCAAGTACTCAAGCTTGCCAAGCTGACACAAGTGGCAGGCTTACATGGTGTCGTCTGCTCAGGCCTAGAAGCAAAACGCTTAAGAACAGAAACAAAAAAGGGCTTCTTATTGGTTACGCCCGGCATACGCCCTGCTTCTGCTAGCAAAGATGATCAGCACCGTGTTTTAACACCACCTCAAGCGCTTAAGTTAGGCGCTGATTACCTTGTTATTGGCAGACCCATTACGCAAGCAAACAATCCAACTAAAGCGTTAGAAGCAATATTGCAAGGCATCTAGTTTGGTATCTTTCTTGCCGTTGCAGCAACCATATGGTTATACATAAGCACTGTACATAAATACTATAAATCATTAAAATTATCGCTGGCTTAATAGCGTTAGGAATTAAAAATGAAAAAAATACTAGTCGCCTTACTTATTTCACTTGCCTTCAGTTTTAGCACTTATGCTGCTATTGATCTCAATACAGCCAATCGTTCACAACTAGAATCTATTAACGGCATTGGCCCAAAAAAAGCCAAAGCGATTATGGATTACCGCAAAAAACATGGGGATTTTAAATCTATTGGTGAACTTGAAAACGTGAACGGCATCGGCTCTGAAACACTTAAAAGCATACGTAAAAAAGTCATTGTAAGCAGTCAAGCTAAGGAAAATGATGCGAAGCCTAATAACTTAACTAAGAAAAAAATCAAGAAAAAACCTAAAAGAACAAAGAAAAAGTACGATATAAAAATAACAACGCACCAGCCATAACGGCCCCTATCAATAGAACACTAACTTATAAATATATCCGTTCTATTTAACGCGCATCCCAGGTTGCGCGCCTGCATCGGGTGACATAATAAATGGCCCGCCGCTTTCATCTGAAGCGGCTAGCACCATACCCTCACTCATGCCAAACTTCATCTTGCGCGGCGCTAGGTTAGCGACCATGATCGTTAATCGACCGACCAAGGTTGCTGGGTCATATGCTGATTTAATGCCCGCAAATACTTGGCGCGTTTTTTCTTCACCAATATCTAAAGTCAATTTTAACAATCTATCAGCACCTTCTACATGCTCCGCATTAGTGATTTTTGCAATGCGTAAATCCACTTTAGTAAAATCGTCAATATTAATGTAATGCGTTTCTTCAGCTACAGGTTTAGTGTCTGTTGAAGCTTGTAAATTGTCTTTGTTCGCTTCTGTCATACCTTTAATATCTTTCGAGTCAATACGCGTGATTAAATGGCTGTACTTATTAATAACATGGTCTACTGGCAATGCATCAATGACATTAACAAAGCTTAATGGGCTAATGTTCAAAAATGCTTCAACTTCCTGCGCTAGTTTTGGTAGCACTGGCTTTAAGTAAAGCGTCAGTAAACGAAACATTTCTAAAGCATTAGAACAGACTTCTTGCAACGCTTCGTCTACGCCTTCTTGTTTTGCCATCACCCATGGTTCTTTTTCTGCCACATAGGCATTAGCCAAATCAGCTAAACGCATAATCTCACGTAGGGCTTTACCAAAATCACGTGCATTGTATAACGCTTGAACCACATCACTCGCAGACACGAGCTGAGCAACGACATTATTTTTATCGGATAATTTAATTTTTCCCGCGTATCGCTTATTAATAAAACCGGCAGTGCGGCTCGCAATATTGACATATTTTCCAATCAAATCGCTATTCACGCGCGCAACGAAATCTTCTAAATTTAAATCGATGTCTTCCATGCTGCTATTCAATTTAGCTGCATAGTAATAACGTAAATATTCAGGATTCTTGATATGGTCTAAGTAACTACGCGCGGTAATAAAAGTACCGCGAGATTTACTCATTTTTTCGCCATTAACCGTTAAAAACCCATGTGCGAACACCCCTGTCGGTTTGCGATAACCTGCATATTCTAAGGTTGCCGGCCAAAACAAAGCATGAAAATACAAGATATCTTTACCGATAAAATGATAAAGCTCTGTTGTACTGTCTTTATTCCAATACTCATCAAAATCCAAACCACGTTGACCACACAGGTTTTTAAAACTTGCCATATAACCTATTGGCGCATCTAGCCAGACATAAAAATACTTTCCTGGTGCATCTGGAATCTCAAAACCAAAATAAGGTGCATCACGTGAGATATCCCAGTCATTCAGTTTATTGTCCCCTGCTTCTCCCAACCATTCCGCCATCTTATTGGCAGCCTCTGTTTGCAAATTACCCGCGCGCGTCCATTCACGTAAAAAATCACTACACTCAGACAGTTTAAAGAAATAATGCTCAGTTTCTTTGCGTACTGGCTCAGCGCCTGAAATCGCTGAATAGGGTTTAATTAACTCTGTTGAATTATAAGTTGCACCACAAACTTCACACGAATCGCCATACTGATCTTTAGCATGGCATTTAGGGCACTGACCTTTAATAAAACGGTCTGGTAAGAACATGTTTTTTATAGGGTCAAAAAACTGCTCTATGATTTTAGTGGTAATTTTTCCATTAGCCTTAAGCTTTTTATAGATTGCTTGTGAAAGCGCTTTATTTTCTGGTGAATTAGTAGAATAGTAATTATCAAAATCGACAAAAAATTCAGCGAAATCGGCCGCATGTTCTTTATGAACCTTATCGATCAAAGCCTCAGGCGTAACGCCCTCTTTCTCTGCTCGCAACATAATAGGTGTGCCATGTGTATCATCTGCACAAACATAATGCACAGTATGACCCTGCATTTTCTGAAAGCGCACCCAAATATCGGTTTGAATATACTCAACCAAATGGCCTAAGTGGATACTACCGTTTGCGTATGGAAGTGCTGAAGTAACTAGGATTTTGCGTGACATGGTAAATGAACCGTTTTTGCTGAAAACGCTATTCTAACAAATGACGTGAGCTCTCACATAAGTTAAAATTACAATCTCTTTGAAATCAAACAAAAGATCATGCCAACCTCTGAACAAGACATCGAAACTGCACTTAAGACGCTGATTGACCCAAATACAGGCCGGGATTTTATTAGCAGCAAATCTATCAAAAACATCAAAATTAATCATAACGATATTAGCTTGGATGTGATGCTAGGTTATCCTGCTTACAGCATCATGCCAACAATTAAAAGCCTAATAGAAACACATCTTAAAACACTTAATGACGTTAACAATGTAACGATCAATATTAGCAGTCGCATTGCTTCACATAAAGCGCAACAAGGCGTTAACCTGCTACCTAACGTTAAAAATGTAATTGCTGTCGCATCAGGTAAAGGTGGAGTAGGCAAATCAACGACATCAGTCAACCTAGCATTGGCTTTGGCTGCTGAGGGTGCAACCGTTGGTTTGCTCGATGCCGATATTTACGGCCCTAGTCAGCCACAAATGCTAGGCATTAGTGGGCGCCCAGACAGTAAAGATGGCAAAAGTATGGAGCCAATGGAAGCCCATGGCATACAGACAATGTCTATTGGTTTTTTAGTTGACACAGATACGCCTATGGTTTGGCGTGGTCCGATGGTAACAGGGGCATTAGAACAATTATTACGTGAAACCAAATGGCGAGATGTGGATTACCTAGTCATTGACTTGCCGCCTGGCACGGGTGACATTCAGCTAACACTAGCGCAAAAAATTCCTGTTACCGGCGCAATCATCGTCACCACGCCGCAAGATATTGCCCTACTAGATGCGCGTAAAGGTTTAAAAATGTTTGAGAAAGTCGGTATACCGATTTTAGGTATTGTAGAAAACATGAGTACGCATATTTGTACGAACTGCGGACATGAGGAACATGTTTTTGGGGCTGGCGGCGGTGCGGAAATGTGCAAAGATTACAACGTTGATTTACTCGGCAGCTTGCCACTGGATATTAGAATCCGCGAACAAGCTGATAGTGGCAAACCAACAGTGATTAATGAACCCAATAGCAATATTGCCAAGATATATAAAGAAATAGCACGAAAAGCTAGCATTAAAATAGCGAATGCAAGCTTAGACCATAGTAGTAAATTCCCTAATATTGTGATTCAAAACACCTAACATAGCTTACTTGACGACACTAACTACAATTTTAGGCTGAGATTCTTGTTTGGCATACAAGCCTTGAATCAATTGGATAACTTCTTCAGATGGTAGTTCTGAACAATTAAGATAAACTTTACTTAGCCCTATATAACCCATTGCAACATAACGTTCAGCAACCTCTTCTATTGTTTTGTTCTCTGGCAGCCCAAGATTTAAGGTAACTTTACCCTTTTCTATTGCAAAAAGAGGTGCATGCCAGAAAAATTCCGCAGCACCACTTTCAGGTGGCTTTAAATAAAAATGAGGGCTCTCAGATCTTGCTAGAAAACCTTTACGGCGACGCTTCCACTCAATTGGCCCGCGACCTGGCGTAGCCAAGCTCATACCATAGTCACAGTAGTCAAACCCATTTTTAATAGCCGTCACCAACGCAAGATGTAAATTTATCGAGTTAGCTTCATTTAATTGCCTGTTATCTGAAAAGATATTTTCTGTATATCCAAAACGATTCACATGCCAATAACTTTCGCCTCTATATACATAAGCATTACCAAGATGGCACCCAACCAAATCATCTTCCATATAAAATAAATCTAATCGACCAAAACGGCTCAACGCTAAATTTTTAATATCGCTAATACCAAGATGATATGCACCCAAATCGTGTCGGGCTATTGCATAAGGCCTTAACATTACATGATCGACCTCTTCGACCTGCGCATCTTCTGTCACCACCACATGTCTAAACTTGGGTGCTTGTTTTGTAATTGATCGCCGTAAACTACGTGAGTAACTCGCTAAAATATCCTCAACTGGCTTGTCCAGCTTGACCATTGTAGATAAACACTGCGGTATACATAAGGTGCCAGGAACAGGAAATTCATAAACAAAAACATTATTAAAGCTATTTTTTTTCTGCACTTCCGCATCTTCATTGCTATTGCGAACACCTAACAAAGCCTTTAATACAGGCACCGATTCAGATCGCCCTTTAAAGTGTATTTTAGTAGTCTGCATCGCACTTACTGGAAATATGAATATTTCGTGCTCCCAAAAATACAAACTCTTTATAAATGTACTTAAATGCGCTTTACGTTCTCTAAGCTCATATTTTAATGATGGCCAAATAGTATCCACTTTTTTTAGTTTTATTTTATTTTTCATATTTCCTTACGTTAGAAAAAATCCCAATTACCTATAATAAGAGCTAAGCAAAAAATATGCCGAATAAACTTTGTTTTGCTTAACCTTTAAAACTAGAATCAAATTATAATTTACTACCCATATGTAAACCACACAAAACCAAACGAGCATGAAACAATTTATTTTTTTCTTTATATTTCTTACCGCTATTACTGCATGCTCTAAAACTGGACCATACGACGTATCTGCAAATGCAAAAATGGATATACAACAAGCATTAACTGCAGCAAAAACAAATCAAACGCCATTACTCATTGTTTTTGGTGCCAATTGGTGCGCTGACTGTCGCGGTCTAGATGTCGCATTAACCAGTGGGGAAAGCGCTAAAAAAATTTCTAATGCATTTAAGCTAGTCAAAGTAAATATAGGAAATTTTGATACTAATTTAGATATAGCAAAACGTTACGGAAACCCCATTGGAGGAGGTATACCCGGTGCTGCCATACTAGCCCCTGATGGCACCATCCTGTATGTGACCAAACCTGGCGAACTGACAACAGCGCGAAAAAAACAAGCTGATGGCTTGTATAACTTTTTAAAACAAGCCTCTAATCACGCTAAATCATAAATTCAATCTACGCTGACTCGTAATCACCAAAATAGAAACAACTAAATTTTCACACCATAATAATAGACATCCACTCCGTTTGCAGGCTGAATTAATGTGGCCGGAATCGCTACACCACTACGCCATTTATCAACAGCTTCTTGCTTACCTGCGCCAGTGACTAGAAACATGACTTCGTTTGTTTTGTTTAAACGGTTCTGACTAATCGTGATGCGATCAGCAGGCGGCTTCGGTGCATCAGAAACTGGCACAACATCTGCACTGTTATCGACAATTTGGTTAGGAAATAAGCTCGCCGTATGTCCATCTTCACCTAAGCCTAAAATAACCAAATCAAAAGCACGTACATTATGCAATATTTCTGCATAGGCCTTAGCGCCTTCAACCTTTCCCAACTCGGCTGGAATGTCATGAATTTGGTCTTGTGGGATAGCCACGTGATTTAACCATACATCGCGTGCCATTTTGCTATTTCGCTCTACATGGTCGACAGGAAAACAACGGTCATCGTTATGATAAACATGCCAATTAGCCCAGTCTGCATCTTCTTTAGCGAGTAGCTGATAGACGCTTTTAGGCGTGCTACCACCCGCTAAAACAATTAAAAAATTGCCATGTTTTGCGATAGCCTCGTCAGCAGATTGTAAAATGCGTTTTAACGCAGCTTGGTTTATATCATCTTGCGTATTAAAACTATGCCATCGTGTGTTACTTTGTGTCATTAAAAACCTTATCCATTACAAAAAAAGAAAAAGCAGCGCTCAAAAAATGAGGCTGCATTTGCTATAATTATACTTAACTCAAACGGATTATTATAATAATAATCAATTTTATTAAATCTTGAGTACATCACATCCAAAAGATGGGTGTTTCACCAATTCTCTACCATAGAAAGTTCGCATGAAATTAGCAATGATAGGTTTAGGCAAAATGGGTGGCAACATGGCGACCCGTTTGCTTCGTAATAATATTGAAGTGGTGGGTTTTGACCATCATATTGACACAGTTAACCAATTAGCCGAAAAAGAAGGGCTGATTCCCGCCACTTCTATAGAGGACGTGCTAGATAAACTAGAAGGCCAAAAAATTATTTGGGTCATGCTACCTGCTGGCGATATTACCGAAAAACAAATTAACGCATTAGCACCGATGCTGAATAAAGGCGACATTGTGATTGATGGTGGCAACTCCAACTACAAACACAGCCAACGTCGTGGAGCAATGTTAGCCGAACTGGGTATTGGCTTTATGGATTCTGGTACATCTGGCGGTGTTTGGGGTTTGAATAATGGCTATTGCCTAATGGTTGGCGCAACGAAAGAAGTCGCCGAAACAATGACACCCGCATTAAAAGCGCTTGCCCATGCACCAGATCGTGGTTGGGCGCATGTAGGCCCCGTCGGTGCTGGTCACTTTACAAAAATGCTACATAACGGTGTTGAATATGGGATGATGCAAGCCTTAGCCGAAGGCTTAGAATTATTAAAAGGTAAAGAAGAGTTTGATCTTGATTTAGCACAGATTACTGAATTATGGCGGCATGGCTCTGTAGTACGAAGCTGGTTACTCGATTTAACTGCAGAATCGCTTAGCAAAGACCAAACATTGAAAAATGTAGCACCCTTTGTCGCGGACTCTGGCGAAGGTCGCTGGACAGTGGTTGAAGCGGTAGAACAAGGCGTTGCTGCACCAGTACTAACCTTGGCATTACAAATGCGCTTTGCCAGCCAAGAAGATGAAGGCTATAGTTACAAACTACTGTCCATGATGCGCAATGCCTTTGGCGGGCATCATATGAAATCAAACTAAAACAAACACTTTTATAAACATTAAGTTCAATTCTAAGGTAATTACATGACAACACAAATCGACCCTTGCACGCTGGTTTTATTTGGTGCAACAGGCAACTTAGCACGTGTGAAGCTTTACCCTGGTTTATTTAGACTCGATTTACTTGGACGCCTACCTGCTGACATGAAAATTCTTGGTGTAGGCCGCAGAGCAATTGATTTAGATGCTTGGCTTGAAGGCATCAAAAAGATGCTCGATACCAAATTTAAAAATGGCTACGATCAAACCGTCTTTAAACGTTTTATTGCACGTAACTTTTATCAAGCGAATATGCCTGATGACAAAGAAGCTTTCGTTAAAATGAAAAACGTACTGACGGATGAACGCATATTCCCACAGAATTTTGCGTATTTCTTATCTGTGCGCCCTGTTGATTTTGGTCCTGTTGTTGAAGAACTTGCTAAGGTTGATTTAGTCAATGAAGATAAATACTGGCGTCGTATTGTTGTTGAAAAACCATTTGGCACGGACTTGCCCTCTGCTAAAACACTACAAAAATCATTAACAACACATTTAAAAGAACATCAAATTTACCGTATTGATCATTACTTAGGTAAATCTGCATTACAAAATATTTTATTACAACGCTTTACTAATACAATTTTAGAGCCACTTTGGAACAATCAATATATTGACCACGTGCAAATCACCAACACTGAGAAACTGGGTGTGGGTGATCGTACAGAGTTCTACGATAGTACTGGCGCACTACGTGACATGATTCAGAGCCATGTATTACAAACGCTTGCTTTAGCCACCATGGAAATGCCTAAAGACTTAACGCCTGATGGCATCCGTGAAGCTAAAATTGATGTGCTTGAGCAAATTCGCCCTATTCCAATTGACAAACTGGAAACAAACGCCTTTCGCGCACAATATACAGCAGGTGAAGTCAACGGTGAAAAAGTGCCTGGCTATTTAGAAGAACTCAAGGACAATAGTAGCGTTGTCGAAACCTATGCAGCATTAAAACTATTTATCGATAACCCCCGCTGGAAAGGTGTGCCATTCTATATCCGCACCGCTAAGCGCCTACACGAAGCTGACACACGTATTGCCATTCGCTTTAAAAAAGCACCCTTACAAATTAATGGCGGCCAAGACCAAAACTGGTTAATCATCGGTATTCAGCCACGTGAATGTATTAGATTAGAAATTCAATCTAAAATCCCAGGCTTAGACATCAACACGCGTTCCATTGAGTTAGATGGAGAGAACCGTCAAGCAGAAGATGATACGGTAGATGCTTATGAAGCATTATTACTAAACCTAATGCAAGGTGACAATGCAAACTTCTTACATATCTCCGAGGCTGAAGCACAATGGCGTTTAGTAGACCCTGTGGTAAAAGCTTGGGCTGAAGACAAAGCACCTGTCCATCAATATCCAGCAGGCAGCCGTGATCCAGAAGCTTCAAAAGTTATTTTTGAATCTGAAGATCAATTTTGGCGCTATAGCATTGAACTAGGTGGCGATAAACAATGAGCATTAAATCAGATAATTGGATTCGTAAAATGGCAGAACAAAACGGCATGATTGAGCCGTTTGAGCCTAAGCAAGTCAAGGTCAATGCAGCGGGTGAGCGCATGGTGTCATACGGCACATCAAGCTATGGCTATGATATTCGTTGCTCTAGAGAGTTTAAGTTATTTACCAACCTAAATAGCACGATTGTTGATCCAAAAAACTTTGACCCAAACTCATTTGTAGAGGTTGAAGAAGATTTTTGCATCATCCCGCCTAACTCTTTTGCCTTAGCGCGTACGGTCGAATATTTTCGTATTCCACGCAATGTATTAGCTGTTTGTTTAGGAAAATCGACCTATGCACGCTGCGGCATCATCGTGAATGTCACGCCTTTTGAACCAGAATGGGAAGGCTATGTCACTTTAGAGTTCAGTAACACCACACCATTACCTGCAAAAATTTATGCTAACGAAGGTTGTGCACAAGTGTTATTTTATGAAGCGGATGAAGATGATATCTGTGAAACTAGCTATAAAGACCGTAGTGGAAAATACCAAGGGCAAGTCGGTGTTACGCTACCCAAAACTTAGGGCAAGCACATGAAATTCAATTTTCCAGTCGTGATTGTTGATGAAGACTTTCGTACTGATAACTCATCAGGTTTGGGAATACGCGTACTGGCAAAAGCCATAGAAGATGAAGGCGTTGAAGTCATCGGCGTCACCAGCTATGGTGATATCGCTTCTTTCGCGCAACAACAAAGCCGTGCTTCAGCCTTTATCCTATCTATTGATGATGAGGAAATCGTAGAAGAAAAACCTGAAGCGATTGAAGCATTACGTACGTTTGTAAAAGAAATCCGTTATCGTAATGACGATATTCCCATTTTTCTACATGGTGAAACCCGTACTAGCCGTCATATCCCTAACGATGTACTGCGAGAGTTACACGGCTTTATCCATATGTACGAAGACACGCCTGAGTTTATTGCACGCATGATTTTACGTGAAGCAAAAACGTATTTAGATAGCCGAACACCTCCATTTTTTAAAGCCCTGACACAATATGCTGCTGACGGCTCATATTCATGGCATTGCCCTGGCCATTCTGGCGGTGTTGCCTTTTTAAAATCGCCTGTTGGTCAAATGTTTCACCAGTTCTTTGGTGAAAATATGCTACGTGCAGACGTCTGCAATGCGGTAGATGAACTGGGTCAATTACTAGACCACACAGGACCAATTGCGGCCTCAGAGCGTAATGCCGCCCGTATTTACAACTGTGACCATTTATATTTTGTGACCAATGGCACCTCAACTTCAAACAAAATTGTTTGGAACTCGACTGTTGCACCAGGTGATATCGTCGTCGTTGATCGCAACTGCCATAAATCCGTGTTGCACGCTATTATAATGACGGGTGCAATTCCTGTATTTCTCATGCCAACACGTAATCATTTTGGCATTATCGGGCCAATACCCAAAAGTGAATTCATTTGGGAAAATATACAGAAAAAGATCGAAGCAAACCCATTTATTAAAGATAAAAATGTGAAGCCGCGTGTACTGACCATCACACAGTCCACTTATGATGGCGTGCTTTACAACGTAGAAGAAATTAAAGAAATGCTCGATGGGAAAATTGACACTCTACATTTTGATGAAGCATGGTTACCACATGCAACCTTCCATGATTTCTACGGTGATTACCATGCCATAGGTGAAGACCGCCCTAAATGTAAAGAATCAATGGTGTTTTCAACACAGTCGACACATAAATTGTTAGCAGGCTTAAGCCAAGCCTCGCAAATTTTGGTAGAAGATGCTGAAAACCAAAAATTAGATCGTGATGTGTTTAACGAGGCTTACTTAATGCATACCTCAACAAGCCCACAATATTCAATCGTAGCCAGTATTGATGTAGCTGCTGCCATGATGGAAGCACCAGAAGGCAATGTACTCGTAGAGGAGTCTATTATCGAGGCATTAGACTTTAGACGTGCTATGCGCAAAATAGATGACGAATGGGGCGACGACTGGTGGTTTAAAGTCTGGGGGCCTGATGACCTCTCAGAAGAAGGCATAGAAGAACGAGATGCTTGGATGCTAAAAGCCAATGAAGACTGGCATGACTTTGGCGATTTAGCCGAAGGCTTTAACATGCTAGACCCCATTAAAGCCACCATCATTACCCCTGGGCTAGACATTAAAGGCAACTTCTCTGATGATTGTGGCATCCCTGCTGCTATCGTCACCAAATACCTAGCTGAGCACGGTGTGATTGTTGAAAAAACAGGCTTATATTCATTCTTTATTATGTTCACCATCGGCATCACCAAAGGCCGTTGGAACACCATGGTGGCTGCACTACAACAATTTAAAGATGACTATGATAAGAACCAACCCATTTGGAAAGTGTTGCCTGAATTTGCAAAAAAACATGCTAACTATGAACGCTTAGGTTTGCGAGATTTATGCGCTGGAATCCATGATGTTTACAAAGCCAATGATATAGCGCGACTCACAACTGATATGTACCTATCTAACATGGTGCCTGCGATGAAGCCAACCGATGCTTTTGCTGAAATGGCACATCGTAATATTGATCGTGTAGCGATTGATGATTTAGAAGGCAGAACCACGGCGGTCTTACTAACCCCATACCCACCAGGTATTCCATTATTGATTCCTGGCGAACAATTCAACAAAGTGATTATCAATTACCTTAAGTTCGCACGTCACTTTAATGAGCGCTTCCCAGGCTTTGAAACTGATGTGCATGGGCTGGTTAAAGAAGTTGTTGATGGTAAAGCGATCTATTACGTCGATTGTGTACGAGATTGAGTTTAATCTCATGTGTACTGCTAAGCAAAACGGCTTGCCAGTGTAGTGTTTACCCTATTGGTTCACTAGATAGGCAAATAGCACATGATCAGATAAAAAGTCTGGCGAACTCCGCTAGAAACTATGATTACTTTTAAATGCCAATATTGCTCATTCAAATTCTCCGAAGCTGATAAAGCTTGGGACAAAGCCATGAAAACTGGCTCTTGTCCAAAGTGCAAAAAAGAACACTCGCAGTTAAGCTTTAACAATCAGGCCAGTAAAAAAATACCAGCTGCTACTCATTTAATAAATAATGAACATACGGAAATTCCTAAATGGATTAAGGTTTTTGGCTGGCTTTTTATTGTTTTTGCAATTGCTACACCTTTGATACCTTTCATATTAAAAGTTCTTGGCCAGCCAACAGCCAGTTACGGTATCTTTGGTTTAAGCTACCATGGCTCACCTTTTAGCCCAATGGCCCTTTTAATATCAAGCATTTTTATAGCGCTTGGCGTCTCCGCATTTGGTCTTTTATTTAACAAGAGCTGGGGTATTAATGCATGCCTGGCTATGGCTTACATCAGCGCAGCTATTTGTATTTTCTCAATGGTTTACCCACTAATAAACAGGATTCCATCTAGCAATATTGCTCTTAATTTTAGGCTTGAATTAATATTACTAATCCCTTACATCAAATGGTTGCATAAAGTTAAACTAGGATGAATATTTCTAACCCATCATTCCAAAGTGGCACTTAACGTCACGCTATTTCCACCTCGCGAACTATTCTAATGCTAACCAGTTATTTTAAGCATTGTTTATTCAGCTTTAAATCCAACCTGAGCATGGCTGCCATCACAGTACGGTTTATTTTTTGATGCGCCGCATCGGCAAAGCGCGATGCTCTCAACACGATTAACTGCCATGCCATCTGTCGTGCGCATTTCAACAGAACCCTCCACCATTAATGGGCCATTTTTAATAGGGCTAACATTAAGTGGTGCAGACTGTAGATCAAGTGACAAATCACCTGTTTCAGGCGTGCCATTATCTTGAAATGAAATTTCTTTATGGCTGTTATCACAATAGGGTTTATTCTTAGATGCACCACAGCGGCATAAGGTGGCCCGCGTAGAGGAGCTTTGTTGCATACCCATTATCAAATCGCCATTGATAGCGAGAGGTCCATCTGCAACGATGGATATACTATTGATCGCTGGCTTCGGTTCATCTACGCCATTGTCTTTGCGTTCAAAATGCAATGCGCCTGACGGGCAAGTTTTTATTAATGCAGCGAGTTCATCAACATCAGCCGCATCTGGCTCAACCCAAGGCCCAGGCACATTAGGCTTAAAAACGTTAGGTAAACCTGAAACACATCGCGCAGCGTGGATGCATCGACTGCCTTCAAAATAGACAACAATGTTTTTACCTTCATATTTTTGAATCTTGCCGGCCATCACGCACTCCTTAATTGTTTTGAATAGCTCATGTGGTATTGGGCTTTCTAATAGCGATAGCGGTGAATACGACAGCAAACACCCACAAAACTGGCCCAGCGATGCCTGGAACTATTGGGAAATACCCTGGCATGAGTATGTGAATAATAAACCCTATATCCGTAACAGACGCGATAGCTAGGTTAAGCCAAAACCCAAGACGACTATTTCGCCAGTTTAATAAGATTGCAATTACGGAGACAGCAATAGCAAAGAAAACAAGGCTCCATGCGTCTTGGTAAACCCTGCCTTGAACAAGGCCGGGCGCTAATGTTGCGCCAAGCTGATAGGTGGCAATCGCCGCTTTAATGTGCAAAAGCCCCCATAGAAGATAAAGTACTGCCCCGATTTTATGCATCATCATTAATACCTCAGTCTACACGAATGGTCATGATAACTTTATAGCAGTGATCTTTGGTCCAGATATCTACGCCACCTAATTTGTCGATCCACTTTGGTTCAGTAAGCTTGGCACACTCTTGGGATACTGCATCTAAATATGTTTCAAACAAAAGAGCCGTATTCGCATAGCCAACTTTTCCGGCAATGGCGTAAAAATCCACCGTCTGTAGTGCTTTACCCGCGTTGGCTTGAATATCTTGCATGTATTGTTTTTGTATTTCTACGTCGTTGCGAGTGGCAAGCCGACCCCAATGGCCAGAGACCAGTTTGTCAAAGTCATAGGATAAAATGACATCGTGAGCCTTGAGATAGCCCACTGTATCCTCTGCAATCGCAAGCCCCTTGAAGGGTGTCCACCCTGGGAATACAATATCTACTTTCATTAACACTTTTTGTTTTGGGGCATAGATGTAAATATTGCCAGGCTCGTGATCATCACCTTTGTATTCTAGTCTTAATTCTTGATTGCCAACCTTCAAGGTATAACTATTTTCAAATGTGCCGGTAGGTAACGGCACGGGTTTCCCGCCAACAAACATGCCGTACGGAAAAGGCCTATTGGCATCGTTCATCCGCTGCAAACGTTTTTTGGTTTCAATGTGGGCAATATATCTTGCTGTTTTGGGGTACATGCTTGCACCGCCAATATGGTCAGCATGTGCATGACTGTAAATAACGTGAGTAATCGATTCTTTGGTCACTTCAGCAATTGCTTTCAACATCTTGTCGCCGAATGAAGGTGGTGCATCAACAACGATCACCCCTTTTCCTGTTGTAAGGAACATTGCGGTATATGCGCCTTCCGTCACCCAATAGAGGCCATCTTTAATTTCTTCAACAACGTAACCTTTGTCTTTGGGTATAGCTACGCCATGAGCTGATTCGGGTACAGGTGCAGCAGCGAACGTGGTGGCGACACTAAACAAGCATGCCAGCGCCAATATGATTAGTCTAAATTTCATCATTACTTTCCTTCTATAATGTTTTTATTTCTACAAAGATGGCTAATCTTATTGTTATTTATTAGAATCATATATAGGCTAAATGGAAACTTACTGTTTCCTGAGAGGTTTTAATATGAATATCCTGACACTGATGGAAACTTTTGCTGGTGTGGTGAAAGCTGGTAGCTTTACTGAAGCAGCTGAACGACTGGGGCTTTCAAAATCCTTTGTGAGTAAACAGGTATCACAGCTGGAGACCGAATTAGGGACTCGATTGCTACACCGTACAACACGAAAATTGAGCCTTTCAGATGAAGGGACACGTTTTTACAATCATTGCAAACTCATTATGGCTGAAGCAGACAATGCCAGAGCCGAAATAATTGAAAGTCAAAACAATCCACGAGGAAAAATTCGTATTGCAACGCCGCAGAGTTTAATCATCACTGATGTAGGCCAAGTGTTGCTAAGATTCCAACAGGAATATCCAGATATTGATTTAGATGTGATCGTGAGTGGGGAGTTTGTCGATTTAGTTGAGAAAGGTGTAGATTTAGCACTCAGGATTGGCCAGCTCGAAGATTCTATGCTGATCAGTCGAAGACTTGCGGATTGTTCATATCAGGTTGTGGCTTCACCGCAATATATCGATAGGCATGATAAACCGAATTTTCCTGAGGAACTCACACAACACAACTGCTTGATTTATAGTGAGTCAAGAGTGAAATATAGCTGGCCATTTCACATGCCTAATGGTGAATCAATCATGGTGAAGGCACAGGGTAACTTAACCTGTAATGATGGCCATTTAATTGTAAATGCTGCGCTCGAAGGCTTAGGTATTGGTTTTGGCCCCAGCTTCTTATTCAAAAAACATATAGATGCAGGGAACCTTCGTCTACTGTTAAAAGATTATCAACAACCAACGGCAATATCGGCTCTCTACCCTCTCAATCGTAATCTTCCGCGTAGAGTTAGGGTGTTGATAGACTTTCTTGCTGAGCATTTGTCGATTTAAGGCTAACCATTCCACGAATGTCTGCTTGTGTACGAAAGAACCAGTTAGATGAATAACAACACCATCCAAACGGGCTATATCAACCTTAGCGCTTAAATTGTACTATCCGCTGTTCATACTCACTAGCTACGAGATTAACTTTGCATCGCATATTTTCTACCCGTTATTTGACATACTATTGCTTGCCTGCGTTCTTAGCCCTTTGCCTAAGCGCGCCAAGTATTGCGCAAGATTTAGCTAATACTGCAATTGCAGCCGTAAACACTCAGCAAAAGATTGCTACTAGTGTTCAGACAGAAGAAGAAAAACTAGCCATGCAAGCAAAAGCGATGGCGCACCTAAAAGTTATGCTTAGCGTTAAGAAAAAAGATGAAGTGGTAAAACAACTTAGCCCCTATGAGCAGCTAATTAAACTAGCATTTAAAGGCAAGGGTGGAAATGGGATTAATAGTTACCATGATGCAGCCACGTTGTTTTGTAAACAAGCGCGTGATGATAACAACGCTGAAGCGCAGTTTGCACTTGGCTGGATGCATACCCATGGCAAGGGCTTTAGCAAAGATGAGAATATTGGCGCTTTTTTCTATCACAAAGCGGCTGTACAAGACAATTTTAGAGCGAAGAAATCACTCATTGATTTTAAAGGTGATGCAAGCTTAGCAAAAATACCTGAGTGCATGTTGCCAGATGCGCCACCTGAACCTATTCTAGCTGAGACTAAACTGGCACCAGCTGGCAGCAGTGGTAATGCATTTTATAAACGAGGCCCTATATTTGAAATAGTAGAGAGACTAGCACCGCTATACCATATCGAAACAGACTTAGCGATGGCGTTTATTAAGGTGGAATCTAACTTTAATCCGAAAGCCACCTCGCCGAAAAATGCGCAGGGCTTAATGCAGTTAATTCCAGCAACAGCGAGACGGTTTCATGTTAAAAACCTTTACAACCCTGAACAAAATATCAAAGGTGGCTTAGCTTATTTACGATGGCTAATGACTTATTTTGAAGGTGATGTAAGGTTGGTTGCTGCTGCCTATAACGCAGGTGAAGGTGCGGTAGATAAATACAAAGGTGTGCCTCCCTACCCTGAAACTAAGAAATATGTGAATAAAATTTATAGGCTCTATCAAAAGTCATATCACCCGTACAATAAAAACTTAAACCCAAGTAAAAAGTCAGCAATAATCAAGGTTTCAAG
>VAPL010611866.1_pt1 | contig 19775 bp, 20 predicted proteins | sample 3395061 | NCBI WGS metagenome assembly VAPL01 (sample SAMN08290444, study PRJNA428436) | hydrothermal vent metagenome | isolation source: Deep-sea hydrothermal vent chimney 2 | place: Pacific Ocean: Juan De Fuca Ridge | depth 2182 m m | reverse complement strand
TCAAATTCGGAGAGGTGACTGAGCTGGCCGAAAGTACCGGTCTTGAAAACCGGCGATTGGAAACGATCCGTGGGTTCGAATCCCACCCTCTCCGCCATATATTGACCAGGATCCTTTAAGTATGAGGATCCTTTTTTTTGCCTCCAATGATCTGTAATTCCTGAAAATTTCCTATTCATTTCAATGAAATCTTGGCAGGATAGGCCTACCGGAGGGATTTTAAATGCCCCATCATTTACAACAATCAGGCGCAGATTTATCCACCGTACAGTTGGTGGAGTTGATGCCTGAGCCGGCACCCACCGACTACAAAGCCGCTACGATTATTGCGAATAACGAAGCGCAGCGGCATTTGGGGGAATTTATGTTGCTCTCGTGGTATGACCGGGATCGTGACTTTGAGTCGCCACAGCATTCAAGTGAGTGCCATCAGGACAGTGCTATTCCGGGCTATGTGGACTATGGGCTGTCGCATGGTGCTAAACTGATGGTTGATATTGATCATGCGCGTTTTATTTTTTTCTATCTGCCAATTAACTTTTGACGATAATGCCCTTTAATATTTCCAGCATGCTTAACCCTGCGGTTTATGACCATAAGGTTGAAAGTGTTACACTGATTGAAACCCATATTTCATGGGTTCTTCTAACGGGTAAGTTTGCCTATAAAATTAAAAAACCGGTAAATTTTGGCTTTCTCGATTTTTCTAGCTTAAAAAATAGAAAAATATTTTGCGAACAAGAGCTACAGTTAAATCAGCGCCTGGCCGCTTCCATTTACCTTGAGGTTGTTTCTATTACCGGCACTGCGGATAAACCACATATTTCACAAAAGGGCGAGGCCTTTGAATATGCGGTTAAGATGCAAGAATTTCCGCAATCATGCCAACTGGATCAAATGCTGGCAGCCGGTGAACTTAATCTTGAACATATGGATGCTTTTGCGCTTAAGGTTGCCGAATTTCATCAAGCGATTCCTGTTGCTAACAAAGCGATGGACTATGGAAGCCTTGATAGTATTGAGCAGCCGGTCGCGGATAATTTTTTACAAATCCATAATAAGCTAACAGACAATTCGTTTCACGCGGCTTTAAACAAACTTAAACTGTGGAGTGATACCGAGTTTTCAAAACTAACTTCAATTTTTACACAACGTAAACTCGATGGCTTTGTTCGTGAATGCCATGGTGATATGCATTTACGCAATCTGGTTTGGTTAGACAATAAACCCGTCGTGTTTGACTGTATTGAATTTAATCCGGCATTTCGCTGGATTGATGTAATAAGTGATATTGCCTTTTTGGTGATGGATTTACAGGACAGGAAACAATTACAATTTGCTAACCGTTTTTTAAATACTTACCTTGAAGTGACCGGCAATTACAACGGCCTGTCGGTACTTAAGTTTTATCTTTGCTATCGAGCAATGGTACGAGCAAAAGTCAATACCTTGCGCCTGAGCCAGGCATTAGAAAATAAAGATATTACAACAGAAGAAACCGACGCACTATTTTCAGAAATTAAAACTTATCTTGAGCTTGCAACTGAATACATACACGCAACATCCCCCCAACTGATTATTATGCGAGGCTTCTCTGCATCGGGTAAAAGCAGTGTTTCGCAAAAATTACTTGATACACTGGGTGCAATACGAATTCGTTCTGATGTTGAACGCAAAAGGCTCTTTAGTATTTCAACGGCAGATAAATCTGCTTCTGAAATTGATGCTGGAATTTATTCATCAAGGGCATCTCAGCAAACCTACGAGAAGCTTCTAGAACTTTCGGAAGTGATAATTAAAGCCGGATATAGCGTGATTGTTGATGCCGCATTTTTAAAGTATACACAACGAGAAACTTTTTCTGCGCTGGCAAATCGGTTATCGGTTCCGTTTAAAATTCTAAACGTAACCGCCACTGCCGAGGTATTGCGACAACGCATTGTTGCCAGAAAACAGGGTGTATCGGATGCCGATTTAACGGTTCTAGAACATCAACTTGCGAATACGCAAGCACTTAAAGAAAATGAGCTTAATTCTGTTATTTCTATTGATACGACAGGAGATTTAAATCTTAATAAAGTCCTTCAGCAACTTCGTTGTTAATTATTAATTAAAATTGTAACGCATTGTAACCGTTAGCTGCTGCGACATATTTTGTTACAAAAATACCATTCCCTGTCATACATGCGTTACAGGCAAATGCTTTACTTATAACTGTAAGACAAGTAAACATTTAAATGAAGGAGATACATTATGAAAAGCAAAACAGTGTTACATATCGTATTGGGTGGTGTTGCAGGTTTAGCATTAGCAATGGGTACAATGGCTTTTGCACAAAATACTGATCATATGGGTAATACCACCACAGGCGGCGGCATGATGGGCCAAACTATCCAAAAGACTAACACAACAGGCGGACATGGATATATGCATGAAACGACCGCACCTCAAAAAACAACTTACGGTGGTATGCATACACAAAGCAATATTCCTGTAGGGACACACCATGCAAGCTTCAATAAAGCACCGGCTAATACACCTTGTCATTCAGATACCACCGCTAAAGGATGAGCAAGTTAGTACAGGGTGTTAAGCACTAACAAAAAAGCTTGGCCACAGAGATATTTCTGGGTCGAGCTTTTTTTCTTATAATTTCCGAAATTTTCAACTTCTGCTACATACACACGTGGTTTTCAACTATAATAACCATATAGTTCGCATGCTTATTATTCGGGCATCTTTAAGGAAAACTCAAAATAATTGACAATAGTCGTTACTTTATGTGAAATATAACGGCTAATGATTTAAATCTAGTCAACGGGTGAGCCATGAAAACATTTTCATTAATCATTCTTGTATGGGGGGCTCTGGTTTTTTCCGTGCCCGCGGAACCTTATCGTATTAAATCTAAGCCTAATACCGTTACAAAAAAGGAATTACTTGCACAAAGCAAGGCACTAGCCGCACATATGGGCGAAACGTTTCAGTTAGCGCAAAACTGTGGCCAAAGTATGATGCATATTTCTGCTCCGAACGCGAATGCCTTGTTTCGTAACTATTTTGACCAAAGCAAGGTAGATATCATTATGAAACAATACCGCCAGCTAGTCACGAAACAGCAAGGGCGGTTATGTAACCGCAATAAAATTAATTTTCATCGGCTAATGAATAAAATGGCCACCTATATGCGTACTGCATCGTCCAGCCTGAATAATCCATAAGTATTTATAGAAAAAGCAGGTCTGCATTAAATTTAGACGTGAACCCTTTTACGATCTAAAATATAATGCACGACTTTATGGATAACCCAACCCTTAACATACCTTAGAGATATCACAAATGCCTCGTTCTGAAAACAGCAACAAAAACAGCTCCACGATTATTTACACCGAAACCGATGAAGCGCCAGCTTTAGCGACCCATTCTTTTTTGCCCATTGTTAAGGCTTTTACAAAAGCAGCCAATATTGACGTTGAAACACGCGATATTTCACTTGCTTCACGTATTTTGGCGAATTTTCCTGATAATTTGCAAGAAGAACAAAAAAAAACCGATACCCTTAGTGAACTGGGTGAACTGGCTAAAACACCCGATGCCAATATTATTAAGTTACCCAATATCAGCGCATCGGTTCCGCAATTAAAAGCGGCTATTAAAGAATTAAAGGCGGCAGGTTTTGATATTCCAGATTTTCCGGAAGAAGCTACAAACGATGAACAAAAAAGCATTAAAGCACGGTATGCCAAAGTACTAGGCAGTGCAGTTAACCCAGTGCTGCGTGAAGGTAACTCTGACCGTCGAGTGGCTGGCCCGGTTAAAGAATACGCACAAAAGCATCCACATTCGATGGGTGCCTGGTCGAGTGATTCAAAATCACATGTTGCTTCAATGTCAGACGGTGACTTTTATGGCAGTGAAAAGTCCTGTGTGATTGACACTGAGGGTGATGTAAAAATTGAGTTTATCGGTGATGATGGACAAAATCTGGTACTAAAAGAAAAAACGCCTGTTTTGCAGGGTGAAGTTATTGATGCATCCGTTATGAGTGTTAAGGCGTTATGTGCATTTTATGAAACGGCCATGCAAGAAGCAAAAGAAGAAGGCGTGTTGTTATCACTGCACTTAAAGGCCACCATGATGAAGGTGTCCGACCCCATTATCTTCGGCCATGCGGTAAATGTTTATTATAAAGACGTCTTTGCTAAACATGCCGACACTTTTGAAAAGTTAGGTGTTAATACACGCAATGGCCTGGGTGATGCCTATAGCAAAATAAGTGAACTGCCCGATAGTGAACGGCAACAAATTGAAACCGACATTGAAGCGGTTTACCAAACCCGCCCGGCATTGGCGATGGTTAACTCCGACAAGGGCATTACAAACCTGCATGTACCAAGCGATATCATTATTGATGCATCAATGCCGGCGGCAATTCGTACGTCCGGGCAGATGTGGGGCAAAGATGGCAAGCTCCATGATACTAGCGCCATGATCCCGGATCGTAACTATGCCGGTATCTACCAGGCCACCATCGACTTTTGTATTGAGCACGGTGCATTTGATGTCACCACCATGGGCAACGTCAGTAACGTTGGCCTAATGGCACAAAAAGCAGAAGAGTATGGTTCACATGATAAAACTTTTGAAATACCAGCTAAAGGAACCGTGCAGGTAACCGATGCAGCGGGTAACACATTACTAGAACATAGCGTTGAACAAGGTGATATCTGGCGCATGTGTCAAACAAAAGATTTGCCAATTCGAGATTGGGTAAAACTGGCCGTTAATCGCGCAAGGTTAACAGGTCAACCGGCTATCTTCTGGTTAGACGAAAATCGTGCGCATGATGTGAACATAATGACTAAGGTCGAAACCTACTTAAAAGATCATGATACCAAAGGCCTGAAAATACAGATCATGTCTCCTTTTGATGCCACACTCTATACGCTAGAACGCGTTAAAGCCGGAGACAATACCATTTCGGTTTCTGGCAATGTATTACGTGACTATTTAACCGATTTATTTCCTATTTTAGAGTTAGGTACCAGTGCAAAAATGCTATCCATTGTTCCTTTACTTGCCGGAGGTGGCTTGTTCGAAACCGGCGCAGGTGGCTCAGCCCCTAAACATGTTCAACAGGTCTTAGAGGAAAATCATTTACGTTGGGATTCACTCGGCGAATTTTTGGCTTTAGCCGTTTCAATAGAAGATATGGCACAAAAAACAAACAGCGCAAAAGCTAAAGTATTAGCCGACGCTTTAGATAAAGCCAATAGCCAGTTTTTAAACAATAATAAATCACCGTCCCGCAAAGTAGGCGAGTTAGATACCCGTGGCAGTCATTTTTATTTAAGCCTTTATTGGGCGCAAGCATTGGCAACGCAAAATGACGACGCCGCTCTAAAAGAAATATTTACAGCGGTGGCCGAACAGCTAACAAGTAATGAAACAAAAATTATTGACGAGCTAACTTGCGTGCAAGGCAAACCTGTTGATTTCGAAGGTTACTATCTTCCCAATAAAAAATTAGTTTCAAAAATTATGCGTGCAAGTGCAACTTTTAATACGGTTATTGATGGTTTAAACAAATGACAACATCAGAAAGTGATAAGTTAATCGCTAATGCTCGACGGGTAAGTGAAAAACGTGAACAGGGATACCGTGAAAAATCATTAAAGATGTACCCACATATATGTGGTCGCTGTAGCCGTGAATTTACGCGTGAGAGCCTGCATGAATTAACCGTGCATCACCGTGATCATAATCATGATAACAATCCGGAAGATGGCAGCAACTGGGAGTTATTGTGTATGTACTGCCATGACAATGAGCATCAACGTCAACTGGAAGCAAATAATGCAACCAGTGAAGATAAAACCAGTGCGACAACCCATAATCCATTTGCTAACTTAAAAAGTATGCTCGATAAAAAATAATTTTTTAAACGTGAGCATAACTCAAACTATAAAACTAGCTTGCCCGATCGATGGTGCGCCATTAGAAAAAAAACAAAAAGAATATAGCTGTATTAATGGACATACCTTTGATATAGCGAAACAAGGCTATATTAATTTACTCCCGGTACAACATAAACGCTCCAAACAGCCAGGCGATAGCAAAGAAATGGTTCTGGCGCGAAAGTCTTTTTTAAATTCGAGTGTTTATCAGAACGTTGCGGATACTATAACAGAAATCATTTCCAGTTTTGAATCTTCTGAATACACTAGCTTACTCGATGCTGGTTGTGGTGAAGGCTATTATCTGAATTATCTTTATAATGCATTCAATAAAAATACTGGGAAGTATTCATATATTGGTTTAGATATTTCAAAGCTAGCGATTGCAGAAGCAGCAAAACGCAATAGCCAGATAACATGGGTAGTGGGAACCAATAGAGCGCCACCATTATATGCTAATAGTATCGATATTATTTTATGTGTATTCGGGTTTTATAGTTTCGAAGGATTTAATAAAGTACTCAAGCCGGGAGGCAAAATTATATTGGTTGAGCCGGAAGCGGAGCATTTAAAAGAATTACGAGAAATAATTTACACTGAGGTGAAAAAATCGAATCCAATGGCGCTTAGCGATGCGACAAAACAGGATTTTACTTTAAGCGATACGCAGTATATCAACTACAATACGGGTAACCTTAATAAAGAACAAATAAATCAATTATTGTTAATGACTCCGCATTTTTTTCGTGCAAACAAAGCAGGGCGAGATAGAGCAAGTAAAATTGAGTCGCTTGATTTAACGGTCGATATGGTTGTTCGCATTCTGGAAAAAAACTTATAGCAAAAGTTTATCGGTAATCGGAGTAAAGTGGCTGGCAGCATCAATAAGCGATTTAGCTGTTAACGCCGACACCCCGAATACCTCAGTGACAACATCGTGGTTCTTGTTTATTCTTTTAAGTAATAAATCGAAATCACCATCGCCAGACAACAGAATTACTTTGTCGACCTTAGGAGCTTGTTCCATTATATCAATGGTAATTCCTACGTCCCAATCGCCTTTAGCCGAGCCATCACTGCGTTGAATATAGGGTTTAAGTTTAACATTGAAACCAATATGCCGAAGTGCATCCTGGAATTTAATCTGCTTATCATCGTCGCGCTGTATCGCGTAAGCATTAGCGCAAACAATCTTCGCTTCTGCGCTAACAATCTGCCAAAATTTACGATAATTAAATTGCCTTGCAAATTGATCACGCGTTGTATAGTAAATATTTTGAACATCAACAAATACTGCAACATTTTTTTTAGTTGTATTTATCAATTTGTTTGCAAATTACAATGTTTAGTTGTGAGTAATATAGCCATATAGTCTTTCATAGAATACATTTTAGCGCTTGGTCTCTTTTATAACTGATCTAAATCATCAAAACAAAGTGTTTGAACACTATATAACCATCAAAAATATTGATTTGATTATACAATTATAGCAAGGGTGTAGATAGGGGTGTAGTTGTAATTATGTCGTATTCACTATTTCAAAAACTATCCGAAAATGAGCTTGATAATTATTTAAGTGATATAGATTTAGCCTTAGAGTTTCATATTAAATGGTTGTCTGAAGTTAACCGTGCATTAGTTTGCCGTATCGAATCAAACCAGTCAAAATTAATCGAAAACGATAACCATTTCAGTCGTTGGTACAGCAATGTAACAGAAGAAGAACTTGTTACGATGGATGCCTTTGTTAGGTTAGGTGAAATCCATGAGGATATGATTGTGGTATCCAATAACTTGCTGCTCAATTCGAAACCCGAAAGGGCTGTAATCTGTAATGAATATGACGAGTTCTTACAACTATCCAATGATTTACGTACCCAGATACATATTCTAAAAAATAAAATAAAATCTGACCTTAAATTAATTGCGACAATAATGGGAAAAGTATTCGAAAACGCAGAAGAAGGTGTAATGATTACAGATTCTGAATCTCATATTTTAAATGTTAATCAGGCTTTTATTAATGTAACGCAATACAGTCGCGAAGAAGTTATCGGCCTAAAACCCAGTGTTTTACATTCTGGAAACCATGACCAGGGTTTTTATGAACGGATGTGGAACGTTATTTTAAAAGAACACCGTTGGCAGGGAGAAATATGGAACAGGCGTAAAAATTCAGAAATTTATCCTGAATGGTTATCTATTACCGCTGTATTCGATGATAACGATATCGTCAGTCACTACATCGGTATATTTTCTGATGTTTCAACTGAAAGCGAAGGTGATGAAAGACTTTATCATTTAGCACACTATGATAGTTTATGTGACTTGCCTAATCGTATGTTATTTTATGACCGTTTAAGGCAGGCCATTTCACGTTCTAAACGAAGCGATCAACGTATTGCCGTTATGTTTATGGATCTTGATGGCTTTAAAAATATTAATGATGACTATGGCCATGGTGTAGGTGATGAACTATTACAACAGGTCAGTAAACGAATTATTAGTATGCTACGCGAAACCGATACTATCGCACGTATTGGCGGCGATGAATTTACCTTTATAATAAATGACATTGGCGATATTGATTCTATTAACGCAATCGCCGAAAAGGTTCTAACCATAGTTCAGGAACCTTATTCATTACATGGCAATGCCTTTAATATTTCCGCAAGTATTGGCATTAGTTTATGCCCCGACAATAGTGAAGATTTGAATTTACTTGTTAAACAAGCAGATATTGCAATGTATAAAGCTAAAAAAGAAGGTAAAAATCGATATGAATATTACGATACTTCAATGGGCTAACATCAGAACAACATATTTATAAATTCTTTTCTGCTTTGTTTATCAGGGCGACTTTTTATTTTAAACGCAACATGCTGTTTACTATCAGACAGTTCAATTCCCCACATCATTTTTATCTGGTTAGGCACAAAAGAATAACGCACATCAATAATCATATTTTTTTGTAGTGGGTTAATCGCCAGAAAATCGTTAGAAAACCATCTGAACCGTTCTATATCTTTTGCTTGTATATCCTGCATGTTTAACCATGAAAGATCACGTTTAATGTTTAATTTTTCAATTGATGTACCGGTTATAACTTTTGTTTTCCATAATAATTTAACGGCATCCACATAATAGCGGTTATTGTATTCATAAATCATTTTCCATAAATGCCGGTTGGCAAAGCTGGGCTTAATATGCATACGTTCAACTTTATGGCCACGCTGCTTGGCAAGTTTCTCTATGGCATTTTCTGCGCGTTGTTTTTGTATTAAACCTATACTTAAAAATATTATGGCGTAGATAAATGCAATGCGAGCATATAAAACCTTTTGTTTAAACACGGCTATAAAGATAAGAATCGTAATGGGTATCGTAAAAAACGGATCCACTATTGATACTATATTCCAGGCTACACGTTCATTTGAAAACGGCCAATACAGTTGGGTACCATAGGATGTGCAGGCATCCAGTAAACCGTGTGTCGCAAAGCCTAAAAATGAATAAAGATAAATTTTAGAAAAAGAAAAATTCTTTTTAAAAAAAGGATAAAATATCAGCGCACAAATTAGAGCGCCAAATGGAGTAAAAAAAAGTGAATGGGTAAATTGACGGTGATATTCTAAAAACAACAGTGGGTCCGTTGCTGAGCGTATCAATACATCAAGGTCAGGCGCCATTCCGGAAAGCGCACCAATAAGTAAAACACTGATTTGTTTTACCCTGTTATTTGTTGCAGATTGCGAAAGACTGGCACCAAAGCAAGCCTGAGATATAGGATCCATTATTTTTTTGTCTAATTTAAATGCTAACTATAACAATGATGAGTATTTAATTAAACATACCGCAAGCCCGTTAATTTAAATCGAGTATAAGTGTAGGACATGACATGGGGAATGCTGGCTAACGGACTCGCTCGCCATCCCTGGCACTTTTAAATCGTCAGGGTAGCCCATTGAGCGATTTAACGGTTGCCTGATTGATGTCGCGAATGATTTGGGTTTTTTGACTGCCCGTGTCCGCTGCTCTTGTTTTTATTACCATTACCCGCAGTATGCCTTTTAGTTCCTGCACGTCTGTTTCGAGCCGGTTTTCCTGATTTAGGTGCTTGTCTGCCTCGGCCTTTATTAATAGGCTCAGCTTTTATCGACGGGTCGGGTTTATAGCCGTCCATTTCAATCTTTGGAATTTCGCGTTTAATTAAACGTTCAATATCTTTAAGCAATTTTAATTCGTCAACACAAACCAGCGACATTGCTTCGCCTTCATTGCCTGCCCGACCTGTTCGACCAATACGATGCACATAGTCTTCAGCAACATTGGGTAGTTCAAAGTTAACAACATGCGGTAGTTGATTAATATCCAGACCACGTGCTGCGATATCGGTTGCTACCAATACTCGTATTTTACCAGCTTTAAAGTCTGCCAATGCTCTGGTTCGTGCGCCCTGACTTTTATTGCCATGAATGGCGGCTGATGCAATGCCGTCATTTGTTAATTGCTCGGCCAGGCGATTAGCTCCGTGTTTTGTTCGATTAAATACAAGTACCTGTTCCCAGTTGTTTGAACCAATTAAAAATGAAAGGAGTTCACGTTTACGTTTTTTATCAACATGATGAACCACTTGTTTGATACGCTCTGCGGTTGTATTGCGTTGAGCCACTTCGATTAATGCCGGTTTGTTAAGTAGATTATTGGCTAGTTTCTTTATATCATTCGAAAAGGTTGCAGAAAAAAGTAAGGTCTGTTTATTTTTGGGTAATAAGGCAAGTACCTTTTTAATATCATGAATAAACCCCATATCAAGCATTCGATCGGCTTCATCGAGCACTAAAATATCAATTTTTGATAAATCGGCTGAGTTTTGACTAACATGATCAAGCAATCGACCCGGTGTTGCGACAAGTATATCAACACCTTTTATAAGCTTCATTTTTTGTGGGTTTATACTGACACCACCAAACACCACCGTTGATTTTAACGGTAGAAAACGCCCATAGGTTTGCACACTTTCATGCACCTGTGCGGCGAGTTCTCTTGTTGGCGTTAATATTAAGGCACGAATTGGGCGTCTTTTTTTACTGGGTTGTGTTGTCGCCATTAATTTTTCGAGAAGGGGTAAGGTAAAGCCAGCGGTTTTACCGGTGCCAGTTTGCGCACCGCCCATAATATCGCGGCCTTCAAGTATTAAAGGGATAGCTTGTTGTTGAATGGGAGTAGGGCTGTTATAGCCTTTTTCGGAAACAGCACGAAGTATTTCAGCCGATAGGCCGAGAGTATCAAATGACATGTAAAATGTTCTCCAGAACGAGTACAGTGGAATCGCCTGCCCAATGCATTGCAAGGGACGGTCCAGGCGGTAACTTATTAGTAACGCTATAAACAAACAGAGTACGTTAACAGCGTTTGAAAAGGTGCAGACCGAGAGCGCACCAGAAATTGTGTGACGAAGTATATCACAGATGAATCGTGCTATATACCGCCTGTATTGCTGAAATATCGGGATATGATGTGAATTTGCTCGTATAAATTGTGTTAAATGTCTGTTTTTGTGGATTAAAATGAAATAAATTGTTGTTTTTAGATGAAAAAAGGTTAAACTATCAATTGCTACATTCTCTACCTGGTTATTTCGGAAGTTTTCTCCTGTTAATTACCTCGCAAGACTTGTAACACATATAATTTTTAATACTATTGAGGTAATTTATTATGGCAACAGGAACCGTTAAATGGTTTAACGAATCCAAAGGCTTCGGCTTTATCACTCCAGACGATGGCAGCAAAGATGTATTTGCTCATTTTTCTGCAATTGCAGCTGAAGGATTCCGTACTCTAGCAGAAGGTCAACAAGTGACTTTCGACGTAGAAGACGGACCAAAAGGCCCACAAGCTTCAAACATTCAAGTTTAAATTTGTAAGTTTGATTCTTAAAAAGCCCCGCGAATTTCGCGGGGCTTTTTTTATGCCCCAATATTAAGTACCAGCTCTGCTAAGTGAGTAGAGCTACTTAAATATGTAGTCATTCCCGCGTGATTCTGGCGGGAATCTAGATTTAAATCGACTGAGATTTCCCACGGGAATGACGTAAATTTTGTTATCTCGAAGTCAGCTTATTTACCTTTTTCTTTATACACAATAAGTATAAACAAACCGATATAATATATATGCTTGATCATATATATGATTTAACGTATATTTAAATCATGAATATTGACAGCAAAACTCTATTTTCCGCATTATCCAGCGAAATCCGTCTACGATGCCTGATGCTATTACAGCTTCAAGGTGAGCTCTGTGTGTGTGAGCTCACGCACGCACTGGGTTTATCCCAACCCATGATTTCACGCCACCTAGCCCTGTTACGAGATACAGGGTTAGTCAACGACCGGCGGGCTGGGCAGTGGATTTATTACTGCATTAATCCGGAGTTATCAGCATGGGCGGCAGAGGTTTTAAAAACCACTGCATTGGCTAACTGTGATCAAATCCCCTTTGTAGATGATTTACGCACACTCACTAACATGCCAAACCGTCCTGGTTCTGCTTGCTGTGCTTAAATAGATTTAAGGAAGTCATAATGACTATACGTGTTGGTATCAATGGCTTCGGTCGAATGGGGCGCCTGGGTTTTAGAGCGGGCTGGAAAAATAAAGCCTTTTCAATAACTCAGGTAAACGAAATTTCAACGGATGCGGTTGGTTCGGCACATTTGTTAAAGTTTGATTCTGTTCATGGTACGTGGTCTTTTGATGTAACAGCGGATAATAATAAAGTTATTCTCAATGATCAGATGATAACTTATTCATCTAATAAAAACATAAGCGACACCGACTGGTCTACTTGCGATATGGTTATTGAAGCGACTGGCGTCCATCATAAAAACCCGCAAAGCTTGAATCAGTATTTTGAGCAGGGTGTTAAAAAAGTAATTGTAGCGGCTCCTACAGAAGGAGCTTTAAATATTGTTTACGGTATTAACGATGATCAATATGATTCAGCTAAACACCACCTGGTGACTGCCGCATCTTGCACGACCAATTGTTTAGCGCCCATCGTTAAAGTAATGAATGACAAAGTAGGCATTAAACATGGTTGCATGACTACCATTCACGATATAACCAATACCCAAACAATTATCGATAAAGGTCATAAAGATTTACGCCGCGCACGAGCCTGTGGCCAATCATTAATACCCACATCAACCGGCTCTGCAAAGGCTATTACAAACATTTTTCCAGAACTAAAAGGAAAATTAAATGGCCATGCGGTACGTGTGCCACTAACTAATGCATCTCTAACCGACTTTGTTTTTGAAGCAAACCGTTCCGTTAACGTTGAAGAAATAAATCATTACTTTAAAGAAGCAGCCGAAGGCGAACTTAAAGGCATACTCGGTTACGAGGAGCGGCCACTTGTTTCAGTCGATTATGTAAATGACCCCCGCTCATCCATTATTGATGCTCTATCAACAATGGTTATTAACAAAACACAAGTTAAAATTTATGCCTGGTACGATAATGAATGGGGTTACGTTAATCGTATGATGGACTTAACCACAAAAATTGCTAAAAGTTTATAGTTTAAAATGGAGCAGGGCTTACGTAATTATTTAACCGTTACCGGTGGCTACTGGGCCTTTACGATTACTGACGGCGCCATTCGCATGTTGGTGGTGTTGTATTTTCACCTGTTAGGGTATTCACCAATACAGGTTGCTATGTTGTTTTTATTTTACGAGTTCTTTGGCATTGTTACCAATCTTATAGGGGGCTGGCTAGGTGCGCATCTGGGTTTAAATAAAACGATGCATATTGGTATGGCCTTGCAGGTATTTGCACTGGCCAGTTTAATGGTACCTGAATCATGGTTATCGGTAAGCTATGTGATGCTGGCGCAAGCATTATCAGGTATTGCAAAAGACTTAAATAAAATGTCGGCCAAGGCGAGCATAAAAATGTTTGTTCCCACAGACGATAGCGAATCAAAATTATTTAAATGGATAGCAATACTCACGGGTTCAAAAAATGCTTTAAAAGGTGCTGGTTTTTTTATCGGTGCATTGCTGTTACAGCAATTCGAATTTCGTGGTGCATTAACTATTTTATCCATTAGCCTATTTTGCGTGTTAATTATTACCGTTATTATGCTGCCAAAAAATCAGGGGAAAACTAAAAGCAAACCAAAATTCAAACATCTTTTTTCTAAAACAACGGCCATTAATCGTTTATCAGCGGCACGCTTTTTTTTGTTTGCATCACGAGATATCTGGTTTGTGGTTGCATTACCAGTTTATCTGTATAGCGAACTAAACTGGCGTTTTATGGACGTCGGCAGCTTTTTAGCCTTATGGGTAATTGGTTACGGCATTATACAAGCCTGTGCGCCGGGCTTTATTCGCCAAACCAACCATAAAACAGGCCCAGACGGGCGAACGGCCAGGCAATGGGCCTTTGTACTTTCTTTTATCCCCATAGGCATTGCCGCCATGCTGTACTTCGATTTTCATTCAAATTATGCATTAATAGCTGGGTTAATTATTTTTGGCTTTGTCTTTGCTGTTAATTCTGCTGTTCATTCATATTTAATTGTTGCCTGGTCGGCACAGGACGATATTGCGATGAATGTTGGTTTTTATTATATGGCAAATGCGGGCGGGCGACTCATTGGTAGTGTACTTTCTGGCTGGATTTATCAAACTCAGGGCTTAATTGCTTGTCTAATTTATTCAGGGCTGTTTGTTTTTGTTGCTGCATTTATTTCCATTTATTTACCAAAAACAAAATCAGCTGAAATTACCACTAAATGATACTATATTTATATTAAAGATCGAGACTGATTAATAAAATGAACAATCAATCACACTGTCCTGTTTGTAAAATGCTCACTGAGTCGTCAGATATATTTTGTGAATACCAAAATATCAATTTCTCATTCTGTTCTGAGCAATGTAAGGAACGTTTTGAAGCAAATCCTAATTTATATTTTGGTCAAATAGGTAAACCATCGGCTAAATATCAGAATAAAAATATTATAAAGCAACGTGTATTGCATTTAGATGAGACCATACCTGATGATGTCGCTGAAAAAATCAACCAGTCACTGATGACAATGATGGGCATAAAAAATGTCGACATCAAAGATAAAAAAATTACGATAAACTACGATTTACTCGAAGCCACTATTCAGCAGATAGAAACACATATCGAACAAATGGGACAGCATTTATCAGACAACTGGGTAAACCGCTTACACAATGCGTTTATTCACTACAGTGAAGAAACGGAGTTGGATAATTTGGAGCAAAGTAAGGGATACTATTGCCATAATACACCCAAAAAATAGTATTTTATTAATCTAAGCTGTATCTACGTATATGATAATGCAAACGTTACCAATCCCATATCCTACTCTGTAAACTCGATTCAAAAGTTAACAGAACAACAGAGAACCAACCTAAAAATCTTTAACTATTTTTTGTTTGCCTGATGCATGTCTTTCACGTAAATCAGATTCTATATAACGATCGGTTGTCGCCATACTGGCATGCCCAGCATCATCTCGAACGTGCTCTCGGGGTCGAAATTTTACATCTTCAGAAATTCCTGTATGCCTTAACCAGTGAACAGTCGCCGCTTTTAAATCGCTGGCATCATCTTCAAGGCCGTCATCTTTCATGCGTTGATAAGCGGCATCAAAACAGTCTTGTACAATGCGCCTAATATGCCGGGTACTGGTTATAGAACCTTTGCCAAGTGATTTTGCAATAAGTGGAATATGTTCGCCGGGTGAAGGCAATGGTGATAAGCCTAAATGGGGTGAATCGGGGCATTTGGGGGTAAATTCCCATAACTCCATCTAATACTATGACATTATTAGCTTTCTGTATATTCTCTTTGGAAAACAGCCAATTCTCTGCATTTATTAACTGATCTTCCGAAATATTACCAACTGATGATGCTGCTAACTTTCGATGACCAAGATTACATCCTAAGCTCATTAATAGAGCGTAGATGATTTTATTAGAGACTTTGCTTTTACTATTTTTTATATGTGAATGTGTAAAATGCTCTGAAAAATTAGTGTGCCGATTAATCTCACTTATTATTTGTGATAGCGGGATGAATTTTGTATTACCGAGTAACGTAGGGATGTATTTTGAGACATCGTAATCTGTTTTAGGCGTTTTAACATCCCATCGTAATTTATGGGTGTATTTAAGGTGTGGATTGTCACCGTTAATAACATTTGTATTGACTCGGCTGTATGTATCCTCAAGTTTCTCTTGTAGCCCTTGCAGTATGCTATTAACGTCTTTAAATTTATCGAGGCCTGCTGCCGTAATATAGCTATCCTTCTTAGATTGCCATTCATGATCAGGTATAAGATATCGATTATTCGCTTTGTAACGATATGAGTAAAGAAGCGTTAATTTCCTAGATTTTATAGCGTCTGCTAACGATATAAATAATAAAATCTTATAGAGCGATGGTCTTATATTATTTTCGTTATCAAGGATTATTTCGTTTTCCTTTTTAGTCAAAAAGGCAGTGGGTGCATCATTGCTTATTTTGCCACCCGTGCGTTTAAAGTAATTAATCGCATCAATAAATTTGGGCGACGAATTACTGACATCGAATTCAAGAGTTTTAATGAAAGGAGATAATTTTAATTGTATTATCCTTGAACTTGCTTCTAGCCTTTCATAGTAATAGCGACGTCTCTTTTTATCGCTATTCAATTCGCTTATTTTGTTAAAGGATGTAATAACATTCGGATCTTTTGCTTCTAAATAGTTCTCGATGAGCTGCACCGTCCTTTCGCTAGCTTCGTGTTTTGTTAATGTCGTATCTTGATTAATTGAATATATAACATTGATTATTTCCTCAGCGGTTTTTGTGTAATCAACGAGCCTACCGGTAGCATCTAAGACCTCAGGTTCCACCTGATTTCTTTTTTCTTTTTCATGCTTTTGAGCATCATTAGAATAATGCCTAACAATTTTAATGAACGCATCGAGTGCGTAGTCTTGCCTTAAGTAATATTGATCCTTTAAGAAAGAGGATAAGTACAAAAAAGTTTTGTTTTGATTGGTGATTCTTTTTAATTGTTTAAAGCTGGATTTGTAAACCCAGGTAGAAAAGTGCTTATCCGCTTCTTTTGATAAATCTATCGTATCTAATAAAGGTTTTAGTGCTGTATGGTGCCGACGGCATAATTTAATAATTTCTGCATTTTCATTCAGAACCCTTGTCGCTTTTGATTAATTTATTTTTCTTAACGGTGTGACCGTAATGCCACTACCATCATTTTTATCTGATAATAACTCTTTAAGTAATATTTTTTGCTTCTCGGTTATCTGATCTTGTAAGCGTGATAAAATTGTATTTTCATAATCAATAAAACTCTGAGATATGATCTCAGCAAACTGATTATAAGAAGGTATTTCAATTTTACTTTTCCAGCAATAATCAAAAACAGCAAAAAGTACATTTTCAGCGCTTTTTTTTTTATCAACATGAAGTAATGCATGTTGTTCCAGCAGGTTCTTTTTCTTATTTGAGAGTGCAACCCAATGATACTGGCGCAGTATTATTGCTTTATGATTTGCGGCAGTGGTGGATGAATATCGTTCTAGATTGGTTGTTTTTTTTAATCCCAGTAGCCTTTCTACGTGTTTTTTATCTAGCGCTCTAAATTTATCGACATTAAAGAAACGACCTTTCACTTGAAAATAGCCTCGTTGCAGAATAAACCCTACTTTATTCTCTGGCGTTCTCATTTTATTCAGTATTCGACGGACCTTTTTAGTAATCATGAACATAACATCGCGTTCTTCATGACTAAACTTAGGTACGGCATTAAAAGCGCGTATTTTTTCCTTTGATAATATAAAGATATTGTTCAAGTTTTCATCCTTTTCGTTATGGGCTCTAGACGTTGTTTGTGTGACTAACTTAGAGTAATATATGTTGTGTATTTCATTCAACGCCTCCCACAAATCTTACTATTTCTATAAAACATCAAAAGTTGCTTATAAATCAACCAAAAATTGTATCGTACGATACAAAAAATGATTAATTTTCGTACAATAATTCTATAGTACGATTCAAAAAAGTATTCTATTACATAAATTCTTTAGTACAATAGAGTTATTTTGTGAGATTATCCTCTAGCCATGTTACCCACAGAAGAATTATATCGTTCGCTTGAGATTGCCTATGCACATTTCAATGCCGCATTATTTGATAGCAAGCTTCCACATGTCATCTTTACGGTTCAACGCCAAAAAGGGGTAATGGGCTATTTTACGCCGGATCGTTGGGGATCTTTAAAAGGTGAAAAATGCCACGAAATTGCAATCAATCCATCCTATATTGCGCAATCACGAATGATTGAGGTTGTCCAAACATTGGTACATGAAATGGCGCATTGTTGGCAGCATTGCTTTGGAAAGCCAGGAAGAGGTTGTTACCATAACAAAGAATGGGCTTATAAGATGATGGAAATAGGGCTTATGCCATCATCGACAGGGGAGCCCGGTGGCGATGCTACTGGCGAACATATGAGCGATTATATTGTTAAAAAGGGCCCATTTTATAATGCTTATGGAAAATTATTTGAAGAAAATAAATTCAAACTGGCTTGGGTCGATAGGAAGGCACTCCCTCGACTCTATCAGCCTGATGCTATCTCCACCGATATCATTACATCTCTCTCAACAAAAGAACAAAACACAAACACGATTGATGCTCTTCTTGACAAAGAACTCCACTCATTAACCTTCGCAGAGTTAATGCCACAGGATTTTGTTGAAACCATTGCAGCGAAGAAAAAAGTTAAAATCCGATATAGCTGTCCAATTTGCTATACCAATGTTTGGGGCAAACCGAACATACGCATTCGATGTGAAGATTGTAATGTGCAATTTGTTTCTGAATGAACATAAAAACAACACGTACATATTAATTAGTAAAGTCATTGAGAGTTAAATAACTTTCCCTTATCTATTTTTTCTAACTAAATGATTAATTTCTATACATTACTATTTTTTGAATATCATAATTATGTCGACTGGTTCTAATTTTTAGTACCCCAAAAGAATAAACATATGCTGCGCTTGAAACTTTATCACAAAATTGTAACAATGATTCTCAGATTATGATGTCTCTCAAAATATAACCATAAATCAAACTTGAGACGGTTTTTTTTAATGCTCTCATATATAAAAATATAATACTTTGTGTTGAATTAAATAATCTGTTTAGCATAGTAATGGATACAATGCTGGGGATGGTGTTAAGTGTTTTTGTTTTTTGCAAAAAAAGGATTGTTGTTTGCTCTTGGTTTAGGGATAAGCTGCCAAGCAATTTCTGCTGTTACTCAAAATAATATATCAACTTCATCTGTTAAAGACACAACGCGCTTTACGTCATGGCAAGGTATTGAGCCGGATAAGTGGGCAACGTTGTGGTTGATAAAACGGCATATTTCTCCCGATGCTTATTTTTTACTCGTTCCACCTAATTCTAAACTTCCAGAAAATGCGCTACCTTTCGGTGTGCCGACTGCTGCAATACGACGTGCTAATCGGCAGTCGATGTTTCGTCGCTTAAAAGATGCCTTTGAATACAAAAGTATACCTTTAGATTATCTAGATTTAATTATTCATGATGTTGAAGTTAATATTTGGGATAAACCTGCCCATCCTCACTCTGTTTGGTTTGAAACGATGTATCGACAATTGCAGGCACGTTACAACCGCGACCAGGTTCCAATTGATTGCTACTTAGCCTTTTTTGATGGTGTCTC